>OBXY01000001.1_pt1 | contig 220234 bp, 214 predicted proteins | sample 1476701 | NCBI WGS metagenome assembly OBXY01 (sample SAMEA2580187, study PRJEB22360) | human gut metagenome | biome: human gut; feature: human-associated habitat; material: faeces | place: Denmark | collected 2008/2010 | reverse complement strand
CAAAATTTATTCACACATGGTTACGCTTTGGGGAAATTATGAGGGGATCTCTCAGCGCATTGCTACCTCTAGCCCCTATTCAACCATTGACACCGCTTGGAAGCACTCCATTTAGAGAGGGTTTAAAAGCTGGTATAAATTTAGCTAAAAGAAATAACCAACAGTCATTTAATAACATTTTTAAATAATTTTAAGAGAGAAGATGGCATTAATAGGATTTGCTCGAGTATCAACTCAACAGCAGGATCTAAGTGAACAGATTCAAGTATTAAAAGAATACGGCTGTAAGAAAATTTTTTCAGGGAAGCATTCCGGTAAAGCTGAGAAAAATAAAGCACAATTGGATGAACTACTGGATTATATCCGAGAGGGTGATGTCGTTGCAGTAACTAAGCTTGATCGCTTAGGAAGGAGTCTTGCTCAGTGTTTGAATACACTTGAACTATTTAAGAATAAAAATATTGGTTTTGTTGCAATACAACAAGGAATAGATACCCGAACCCAAAACAATCCTATGGGGATGGCCTTAATTCAATTGTTAGGTATTTTTGCTGAATTGGAAAGAAGTTTTATTGTCGAGCGTACTCAGGAAGGGAAGCGAACAAAACTTGCTTCAGGTCATAAAAATGCATTAGGCGGCCGTCCACCTAAAGTGACAGATAAAATACGTAAAAAGATTTATGCGGATTTTAAAGCTGGTGATTCTATTTCAACAGTAATGAAACGATATGATTTATCTAAATCAACAGTGGCGAGACTAAAAGGTATTTATAACAGAGAGAATGAGAATTAACTAATAAATTCTTTTTTATGAAGAATTTAATGTAAAATATATTGTCTAAGCAGTTAGGATTTAAATAACTAGGAGTCAATTTATGACAAATTTCATTAAACTAAAAATTGAAAAAGAAATTAAAAATAATGCAGGTGAACTTCGAGGCCTTGAGTGGGTAGAGGTTTATGTCAATGCAGATAATATATCCCATTTCAAAAAGGTCGAAAATTGGTTATGCCCAAATAATAATGTAAAAGAAATACATTTCGCGCATCCGAAATATAAAGATTCTACTTATTCTAGTCGGTTAGAAAAGTATCTATTAAAATCAGAGACACAAGATGCATTTCTAAAAGATGAATTTAGTGCCTTTATTCAAGAGTATGGAAGGGCTGATGTTAGTGCTATTTTTGTTGGGGATATTATGTTTTCTGAGGCTATTGAGGTTTACTTTAAAGCGGGGGTTCATCCATTAGGTAGTCCGTCTAATAAGCCTGTTATTTCATGTTGTGGTTTAAAAGAGCTTGAGATATTAGTTCCCCAAAAAAACAACAAAGTAGAGTAGAGCTTAAATCTGTATAAATAAAAAAAATGCACTTACTTTAGAAGTAAGTGCATTTTTTCTTGTTCTAATAGAACATAGGTTCATTTTCCCAATCAATGTCAAGCGGGGGTTCTTCTACTGGTTCAGGTTCAATAACTTGATATTCTGCTTCAGTATAGGAATCTGTACTCTCCAATTTTTTGTTCCAATTCCCCAATATGTGAGCTGGTGTGTATAAATGGTAATTCACCTCATCTTTAAGGGTATTACCAATAATGACTTCTCCTGGTATATGTAAGAGTGTCATTTGTATATAACACATTAATGCTGCAGTAAAATCCAAATCTCTTGCTTGAGCCCACATTTGTTGCTGAGGGTTGAAGTCCTCTTCGCGCAAATAATTATAAGCCTCAATAATCATTACGCCTGATCCACAAGTTGGCTCTTGCAATGTCAAAAAGCCACGTTTTTTAATTAAACTATGACAATCTGATAGAGTTACTGCTGCCATAAAGTGGGCAATGTGACCAGGCGTGAAATATTGAGCTTTATATTCATCACCTAAATCTAACGCCATGAACACAGAGCCTAGGAAATCATAGGTTTTATGCTCCAAAGCTTCAACAATAATGTTGAAAAGGCGACTGAGAGCTTGTTTTTCATCTTCATTATAATGCCCGGCAGCTGTCTGATAACGTTGCTTCAACGATTCGTCTGCTTGTGCACCATATATAATGAGATAGAATTCTAGGGCAAAGATTGTAATAAAGTCGTAAAACACTTCTGAACGTCGATATTGTGGTGCAATCGATTTAAAAAGTGCGGTAAATTTTTTCTCGAAATCCATAGATTACTCCTAAAATAACGGGAGTAATCCCCTTTGAGGATTACTCCCCAAAGGGTGGTTTATGAGAGCTCTAACAAAAAACGTTAGAATGGTTTAATTGAGGCTAAGCCGCTAATTTTGCTTCTTCATTCGATGTTAATTCGAGAGCATTTAACAAGAATTGTGTTGCTTCACGTGCTTGAGAAGATGCTCGGAAAATAGCTTTTTTATCGGCTTTTAATGCGTTAATCCAATGTTCAATATACGCTGCATTTTGTGAAATATTATTGCAAACATTCACGTGCGCACAGGTAAAGGCGCTTGTGAGTTCAGCTATTAATTCTTCAAATGCATATTGTTCAGAACCAAATTTATCAAATTTAGCTACACCGTCACGATTTAACCGGTCTTTATGCCCGGTGGCGTGACCGCATTCATGCAGTAGAGTTGCATAGTAGTCGTCAGCTGTATTGAATTTTTTGAAATCCGGCATCACAATGCAATCTTTTCTCGGCATATAACAAGCACGATCTTGTGCCTTGTTATACAGCTGCATACCCATTTTATTAGGTAATACATCTAAATCCGGACGAGTTTGCATTTCTGAAGATTTTTCCGGTTCAGGATATTCTTCATAGTATTTTTCTAAGCCTTCACACTGTTCAATATTAAACACGTGATGGCCACGAATAAATACAGATGACTTCATTTTCGGATCACCGTTTTCATCAAGTACAATGTTTCCGCTATCGTCTTTTTCTTCAAACATATTTTGTTTATAGAAAATAATAACTGTACTTTTCTCACCTGTTCGGACTTGGCCACCTAGATGATTTGCTCCTTGAAAAGTTACCCACTTGCGTTGAGTAAAGTTTTTTCTAATGGCGCTCATCCAAAGCAGAAGTACGTTGATCCCGGAGTATTGACGACCACTTTCACCGTTGCATGGAATAGCCATTTGTGGCCATCCACTATCCCAAGGTTTCTGCCATGGCATCACACCTTGTTCTAATGCTTCGAGAATTTGGTCTGTAATTTGTTGGTATAAATCTTTGGCAGGTTGAGTTCTTTTTTTCATGGTTGTTCTCCAATAAAAAAAGGGAACAACCCCCCGAATGGGAAATTGCTCCCAGTCGGGTAAAAGAAAACCTTGAACACGCCAATGGCATGATCAAGGTTTGTTGTAAAGGTTGCAGGTATTAATTCAGTTATGAATTAACACCAAGGGAATGTGTTTTCTTGCTTTGTGCTTTTTGCTCTTGTTGGCGTTTTAATGATCGCACGCCAATAAAAGCAACTGTTCCCATAAAAAACAGTACAAAGACAATTGCAAAGAGGAACCCATTCCAGTTTAACGTAATATTCATACGTTACGCTCCGTCTGTCTCCATTAAGTTGTTGCAATATTTAGCTAACAACACTCCACAGAACCAAGCTATTCCGCCAAATATCATAATGATAATGGCAAGAAGTAGCGGAATATTGTCATTCTGAACAAACATTGCGACAAACGCAATACCTAAGATGTAAGTGCCGATTTTACGAAAATCTTCAGAAACCAGCAGCATTGTTTTTTTGTCCCAATTGGAACTAACAAGCTTGAGTAAACGCTTAATCATGTTTACCCCCTTACACTTAACAAATCTTTACGGTTTGCGTATGGCGAAACTGTAAAGAAGTGATATTTCTGTCCGTATTGACTAGGGATATTCACCATAATACGAGTAGAAGATACATCTTTTCCTCGATTTTCCCAGGCATTTAATGCTTGAGTGCGAACTTCCTCTATTAGAGATTCTGAGTCATTATGTTTGGCTAAATAAGCTAAACAACTGTTATGTAATGTCACTTTCATAAGTTTTCTCCTACAGCAAGGGAAACCTTTACCTCTAAGGGTAAAAATTCCCCTTAGGGTTGAAAATGAATAGCTTATGCAATGTTAATGCATAAGGTAGTAAAGAGTACCCACTGTACCAACAATACCGACAATCAAAAATAAAATGCTAAATAACGTTGTTCGTTTTAACCACGTTCTTTGCACATCATCAATAATTGCCTCATATTCTTCCGCTTGGCTATCTAGCATCATTTGTAATTCGCAAAGCCGACGAGCTTCTTCGTCTTCAATGCTTTGATTGATACCAGATGTCACTTGTTTGTATTTATCGGTTGCTTTGTTTTTAGCTGCAACGAAAAAACGGCCCAAGTGTTTTCCCACACGAAATGAAAATGTTGGAGTTTCAAGAGGGTTACTTGATGGAACATCATAGTGTTCCAATTGAGTGGATGAGGACATAGTCATTCTCCTAATGTGAAATAAAAAATTCCTTGGAAAAATGACATGCCCGAAGGGAATCATTTTCCCTCGGAAGGTCTTTAAGGTGGCATTCCTACGATTTCGTAGAGTATCCTTTCAGAATGCTGGATAACATTTTGGCTATGATTCTACTTGCACTAAGGCAAGGCGTTGCTTCTCAAGAATCGTGCAACTTATAAGAGCTGTTTGCACAGCGACTTATCAAGTCCAATCATACTTAATAAGGCTGTCGAATCTCTATCAAAAATTGTTTTTTGGAAATGGAGAATTTATCTCAAAATCAAAAAGAATTTTTTATATATTCCCCCCTGTCATTTCGTTAATGTTTCAACTATCCAATTTCATCGTAAGGGATGGTTATGTCTATAAAAAAATCACTGTTTCTTTTCGGTTTGTTACCACTATCAGTGTTCGCCCAGGGGCCTAATCCCATAATTACTGTTTATTCAACACAAGATTATCCAATTCTTCATGCAGAGCTTGCAAGCCAGGTGTATTTACTTGATCAAGTTGAGCAATGGGAAAATTTGATTAGTCAGCGATTGAGTGCGAATCCTAGTGTAGCAGCTCAGCAAGCATCTCAGATTTTTCAGTCTGCTGAATGGAAACAGTCTGAAGAGCAATTAAAGCGTTCTTATCAGGGCCTTATAAGTGGTTGGCAAAATGGAATCAAGAAGGTGCCTGCAGTTTTATTTCAATATCCGGGAAAAGAGGATAGTGTCATATATGGTGAAACCAATATTGCTCAGGCATTAAGTTTATGGCAACGAGAGATTACAAAAGAGGGGACAAGATGAAATTGAAAAAAATGACATTATCCGGGCTTTGTATTGCAATTGCGTTGACCAGTATTCCAGGGCAAGCTTCGGAGTCCGGTCAATCTTCTTTAAACACTGCATCGATTATGGCATCAAGCGCTTCCACAAGTTGTTTAGATTATAAGGTCGTTGGCACTTGTTTTTGGTTATTTTGTACAAAATTCGGCTGTAAAATCCGGACATCTACGAAAATAAAACACTATATTCCCGAGGTAGTGGTTTCAAGTTATAACCATCAGGCTCAAAATCCTTGGGTGGAAATGAATTTCCTTAGTAATGGGGTAAAAGGTGGAGATTATCAATCACCACATAAAGACTACACGCAAGCAACATTTAAAAATGTTGATGTAATCGGCCATCCGCAGGGGGCGATTAGTCAAATGCTTAATAGTACAGGGTATTACTGCAAAAGTCAGACAACGCCTTTTGTGCCTTATTACTTGAGTGGTTTGGACTTTTTAGCGTGGCGATTTGGTGTTCCGGAAATGGTTTATCCTGAAGCGCTTATTCCAGGTATGAGAGAAATTAGAGCGAATGGCGATACTTGGGGGAATATTTATCCAAGAGCGGGTACGGTAACGCAGGTGCATGATTATAAAGCCTCAGCTGTAACAGCGCATCGAGTAGCAGATGTTGTGACAAATACCTTTCAACCACATGTATATATACCGATTGCGAAAAAAGATAATCAATCAAATGGTGAGTGGTTTCCTCCACCGGTGAAGGAAGGGGATGCTAAGACACATAAATGGCAACAGCTTCACCCGGTTACTTCACAGTCTTGTGCTATTTTCCCTGATAACCCGCCAAGCATGCTATCTGAAAATGGTAGTTATGCCTGGGCATTATGGCGCCCTTACAAGTGTTGTAAAAAACGCGGACAAACATTTTTGTATAGTATTGATTGGTCTAATTAATAAAGGAATTGAGTATGAAATTAAATCATGCACTGAAAGCATCTTATATTGCTATATCGTGCGCAATCTTATCCTCAACCATGCCAGTATCAGCTTCTAATAGTAATCCGTTTGGATTTAATAAAGCCGATTCTATTTTGTCTGATATGGTGTTTTATCAAATTGGGGGCGGTGTAGGTTATATGGCTCCCCCGAGTCGAGGTACGATTCCTGCAGCTGAATTTGGGATTGGTTGGAAAGCTAACTTGATGTGCGGTAATTTTGACATTAAGACGAGTATTAAAAATCAGTTAAATGGTTTAACTGAAGGATTTAAAGATCTTTATAGTAACGTTATCGAATCAGCCACAGGAGCTGTGGCGAGTTTACCTGCAATGGTTATTCAACGAGCAAATCCTCAGTTATACGATATTCTTACGAATGGTTTATATCAAGGTAAAATTGATTTTAATAGCTTAAAAACCAGCTGTGAAGAAATGTCTAAGAAGCTTGCAGACGCAACTTTAAATGGTCGTTGGTCTCAAAGTTCGGATATGGAATCCTTTAAAGACATTACTTCAACTGAACCAGATGCTACTCGAGCTAAAAAGAGACTTGAGGAATCTCAAGGTAAGGAAGGTAAAGAGTGGGTCGGGGGTAAAAAACGCGGTGGCCAAGGACAAGAACCAATCAAAATTGTTGAGGATGTTGCAAAAGCTGGCTACAACATGCAAAACAAGCGTAATGTATTAGAATCAGGTCGAATCTCCGGTAGTAGTTGTAGCGGATTACTTTGTCAAACTTGGGATAATCCTAAAGATATGACAGATTGGTTAACGAATGTGATCGGTGAGAAGCAATTAACTACTTGTAAAACAGATTGTGGTACTGCTAGTAGCTCTCGAGCTGGTGTTGGTTTAACACCTGAAATTGAAAAAGAAAATATTAAGACGGTAACTCAATTACAAAAAGCGCTTAACATGAGCACGCCTTCCGTTGAAGTACTTGCAGAATTAAGTTCTACAACAGTTCCTGTAACTCGTGGCTTAATTGAGTCTTTACGAGAAGATCCCGATGCTCAAGTATTAGGGCAGCGTTTAGCCAGTGAAATTGCTGTAGCTAAAACAATGGAGAAAATGCTTCTTGCTCGTCGAGCTGTTTTAACGGGTATGCGTGAGCCAAATGTGGCCAACAATAAAGATGCTCAAGAAGAGTTAGAAAAGATCCTCACTTTAATTGACCGAGAAATAGGTCAAATTAGAATGGAGATTGATCTACAAAAATCACTTACCGGGAATTCCGCAGTTGCAATCCTACAAAATAAAGAGCTACGTGAATATAACACTGGAACCGGAAATGTTACACGTGACAGTGTAGATAAACGGATTAGCGATTTAGCTAATGGTACGAATAGCAATGCGGCTGAATTGGCAGATGCTGACAATATCAATATTCCTCGTAACAATGTCACTTTAGAAGTGCCTCAGATGTCAAACTCCCTGTCTTACACCGGGACTGGCGGTACATCCGGAAATAGTAGAGGTAACACTTCTTATTCATCAGTTCCAGCAATTAAAGGGACTGCACTTGATCAAGCTACAGGGTTGTTGAAAAAATTTGAAGGGTTTAGTGATAAAGCATATTGGGATGTCAATGCTTATCGCACCGGATATGGTTCAGATACTATCACAAAAGCGGATGGTACTATTGTCAAAGTAACGAAAGATACTGTAGTTAGTCGTGCTGACGCAGAGCGTGATTTAGCACGTCGCACACAAGAGTTTGCAAATAGAGCAAGAAATAACGTATCATCTTCAACATGGGATAAGTTACCACCAAATGCTCAAGCTGCATTAACATCTTATGCCTATAACTACGGGTCATTAACAAAAGATGTGATTGCCGCAGCCCAAGCTTCTGCGCAATCAGGCGATATGAACGCACTAGCAAATGCAGTAAGAAATCGTCAAAACAACAATAATGGTGTAAATGCTAAACGTCGTAATCAAGAAGCTGATTACATTTTAGGAAAATAAATAAAGGATATTTTTATGAAAAAATTACTCACTATTGGAGCGGTAGCTATGTTTGCAACGCCAGCTTTTGCAGCTAATAATATTTTTTCTTGTACAGCAGAGAACGGAAGCCCGGTATCTGTAACAAAAAATGGTTCAGATTATGAATTCACTTATGGTCAGGTTTCTTTTAAAAATCCGGTAAAACAAGTTTTTGCTAATCAGGATTCTTATGTAGCTACTGGTTCAGGATTTATTACTAGCTCATTAGAAATGAGAAATAATGGCACAAGTTACACGATTCAATTTGTGCAACCACACAATAGTAACAGTATTGAAGAGCCAATGCTTTATATCACCAATGGCAGTAAAATGGATACGGTGAGCTGTAAAGCGGGTAGTGCAACTCAAAACTTTGAACGTCGCAGTATGAAAGCTTCATAAGCGTAAATAGAGATAAAATAAGCGGGATTTTCCCGCTTATTTTTTTAGTTATATTAACTACTTTTAAAAACTTGTATTAAATCCTTTAAGATCTCCTGTTCACACGTATTTCCATTAATGATATTTAGTTCATCGTCCAGATGACTAAGCATTTCATCAATTCCTAATTCATTAATTGCTATTTCATTTAAACTAATAAGCCATTCTTTAAAACGAGCTTTCATATCCCCCCCTATTTGAGCTATTTATTTGCGTTGTGTTATCAAGATACATTGAGGAGATAGATAAATCAGTAAAATGAGTAAAATTTGCGACGTGGATCGCAAAAATTACATTTTTCCTGCTTAAAACGAGGTTTTAATAAAAGAATAATAAGAGTACAATGAGAGTAAGTCAGAGTATTTTTGATAGGAGAGAGAATATGGATGCTCAAAAATTTGGCCATTCTGTCGGACAATTTTTTAAGAAAATTGACCGCACTTTGTCATTTCTCCCAGGAAAGCCTCGTAAAGCTGTTGTGACAGCTGCTGCTCTTGCTGCGAGTCCAATTTTGGCTGGAGTTGTAATTTCTAAAGCTAAATCCTTTAAAGAGACTGATTATGACAGTGGTGCTGAGAATAAATCCATAATGAATACGCTGTTAGAATTTGAAGAACATGAGGATGGCTATCGAGATGGCCCTGAGGGGGTTGGTTTTTATTCTTTTGGAACAAGAATTGATGTTGAGGATGACGTAGATACATTTGAACACATGAATGAGTTTTATGAGATAAAATAAAGGGGGAATATAAATTCCCCTTTTATTATTTTAACTTGCTTTGAATTAACTCTCCGCCTTTTCCCCCTGCTGAACTAGCATGATTTGAACCTTGTTTTAACGCTTGAGACATCGCCCCGCCCATATTAATACCAGCCCAAGACATAGCGCCAAACCATAATGTTGGTAAGAATATAAACATACTTCCCATCACAAAATTAGAGATAATATCGTCTTGCGCATTCTCTAAAAAATTAATATTAAATGAGTTATGAGACGGTGAGCTGTACATAATCTCAATCATATATGAGTCTAACCATCGTGCCAATTCCCACCAAAATGTGGTTGTAATAAGTGCAAAATATACAAAGCTTAGTGTCACTACAGCTTTAATTGAAAAACCACTTAAAATCGTAATGACTGGAATTAAAACTATCAGAGCCATAATCATAAAGGATTGAACCATTGGTAAGGCTTGTCGCATTGCATCGAGACCAGGAAATATCGCTAAACTTCCTACTGCAGTTCCTACAGTTGAGGTGAGTCGAGTGATGGCATTCCAAAATCCAAATTCAACACTACCACCGTAACCTTGATACATTTTTCCTTTTGAAACATCTATGTTTTCAGAACGTAAAAGTGTTCTCAATAAAGCTTCATCTTGGTTGTCGATAGAATTAAAGAAATCACTCACCTGGGCAGATAAGTTTTGACGCATATCTGTAAGTAGGCGAGATTTTAATCCAGCTCCACCTTCATCCCACCATTGATCACAGCTTGGGAAACCGCCTTTCCCCGAATTAGGCAATGCCGCATCTCGATTTGCATCATAAGGGAACGTGCTAATAGGTTGTTGAGCTCTAAAACGAGGGTAGAGTTCGCTGTTATTAATAAGCAATTTACCACCTAACCAGGATGTTTCTCGGATTTGTGCCGGACTCAAGGCAATTTGGCTTGTTTGTAATTTTTGACGAGCCGGGATATAGCATTGTTGCACAAATTGCTGTACTTCAGTTAATAATGCTGGGTTAGTGATTTTTTGATGTTGCACTTCAAATCTAACTTGACGTAAATCACGCTGGCAAGGCAATACTGCAGTCATACCATAAGTTAGACCTTTATCCACTTTGTGCATCAACATCCACCAAATAGGAATTCGGGCTTGTCTGTCTCCAAATGTTGTCGTAAATGGCGCATAGCCTGATTTATCCGGGGAAGCAGGAACTTTATAGCCACATTGAATAGATGAACGTTCATTGTATTCAAGGTTATTCAATGATACCGGGATAAGAGGGGCTAATGTCAAAACAACGATAAGCATTGCTGGAAGGAGTTCGATTGTGAGCCAGCGGATTAATAAATCCCCTTTCTCACCTTCATCATCCCCTTGTTTAGCTACGTCACGCCAAATTTTAAAGATCATTCCGATAAGCGGAAGAAGCCATAACCCTGTTCCAACAAATAACGCAAAAACTCCGTTATTAAGCAACCAACCAAGTAGAGTCAGGAAATATTCAAGATAACTGTCAACTGAGAATGTCATATTTCCCCCTAAGCTAAAGTAATCTGTGTAATCGCTTCAGCAAAAATTAAAATCATCACAATTAACCATTTTGCTTTTGCTGGCATAGAAGATGGTTGGCGACGAGAAATGGAATAGACCATCAACATAATCGCACCATATAGTAATAATCGTATTGCAAACCATATCCACTGCGTTTTAATAAACCAAGCACGAATATCAACATTCTGAAGATATTGAGTTGCAAAGATGCCAATTGCAGTAAGGGCTAAAAATAAAAATAAAAGGATAGCAATAAAACGGAGTACATTTTTAAGCCATCCTCTTGATTGTGGCTTTTCACCTTGAGACATCAGCACTCCTTACTCATTACCCACAGTCTTATCCCCAAAAACTGGGGATAAGTCAGCAGGGGATTCCCAAATTGCAGCTAATTTCCAAAGCAAATATTGAATTAACCAATATGCATCAACGTGATCGGTTAATTCCACATTAAGTCTAGCTGGCCAGTTTTCGGAAGAAAACACAGGTAATTGGAAACGCCCGGAGATATTAAATAATAAATGCACTTCACCTTTATCTCCTTTAGCGTGTACTTTCCAACTTGATTGAGTAAATACACGCTGAGGAAATGCGCTTAATTGGCAGTTTGAACCAATTTTTGTCTTAATTTTTGCAATGAAATGCAGCACGTAGGCTTTCACCTCATCAGAGGTAAAAGCAAGTGATTGGATGCGAGGCCCAATGTCAAAAATACGATGAAAAGTCATATTAGGATTAGGCTGCGATTGAGTTAAGTTCGTCATTGACTGCAATCCCCCGTTTTTTGTCTAAGTCTTTAGCAACCATCAATGCCGCATCTAACTCAGTACAGTTATGTTCCATCATTAATTGTTTACGTTGTGCTTTCTCGTGTTTTTCAGTCATCCCTAGCGCTAAGTAAAGACTAGGTGGGACAACACGGAATAAGGCTTCCATATTGGTTGCGAGCACCACACCTTCAGTATATTTCTTATCTGCTTTTTTCGCAGATAACAACATCATTTTCTGAGCTTCGGATAAACGACGGAAACGGTTCACCTGTTCAACTTCATCATTAGAAAGGTTAAGCAATTCCCACCATTCAACCATACTGAGTAATTTATCAGACTCATCAGGGAAGTCAGCCATATTTTGTGTAGCCAACCATAACCAAATACCCAATTTACGCCACATTTTAGAACCTTTAACCAGGAACTTCGCTAGAAGTGGATTTACGGTAATGATATGCGACTCATCCGTAATGTTCACGATAGGGCGGAAACTGTGTTGATATTTTTCACCTAAGGAGTTGATATGGTTAATTAGGGAAATATACGAAATCGCTAATTCTGCTTCATAACCATCACGTGCAAACATAGCTAAATCGACGAGTGTAATATCAGCCTCTGGCCAAATTTCCCCTTCACGGTTAAAGAATCGACCATTTACCCCGGTACAGAAAATATCCATCGCTTCAGCCATATCAGCAAGGCGAGATGCGCGCTCAGGACGAATATCCGGGCGATGGCTTAATTCCTCAAGTGCGGCTTTAACATCCCCGGTTAATACTTGACGAGGCGGGGTTTCTTGTGAGGTTTTCTCCGCAGCTAATAAAATAGCCTGGCGAATGGCAGAGCGGTCAGCACGACTCATTTTCTCATCCTCTTTCGCTTCGCCACCGGTGATCATTAAGCGTGCAGTTAATTCCATTTCCGCAAGTAAATCTCGTTGTTCTTCGCCTTCATCTTCATTATCGTCATCATCTTGCACTTCAAGATCGACATCCATTTCCAACAAACGATGCGCTTCAGAGAAGAGCGGTAAAGCGATGTTACTACTTGGTTCAAGAGATACCCGGTTAACCGTTAAACCGTAACGCTCCGCATAATCTGAAAACAATCCAAAAGAGTTACCCGCTTCTACAATAAACAAGCGAGGGCGGTGCACTGCCATCAGTTGCGCCATTTGTGCGGTTAATGTTGCCGATTTACCTGAACCTGTAGGGCCTAAAATGAGCTTATGCGCATTTTTAGTCCGGTCTTTAGGGTTTAGTGGGTCAAAATCTAATGGGCTTCCACCGCGGTTAAAATAGGTGATCCCTGGGTGTCCCGTTCCTGTCTCACGGCCAAATACAGGTAACATATTCGCAATGTGTTGCACCCAATAATACTTGGTATAAAAACGAGATTTTGCATCTAATTGAGGATTAAAATTCATCGGTAGCCAGCGTAAATAGCTATTAAGAGGCGCAACTTCGTTACCTTCTTTTACTGGCACTAAATTATTACTGAGTAAAACCGTTCTCAATTCTCTTGAGCGAATGCGTAGCTCTTGATCGTCTTTTCCTCTTACATAGAAAACCATGCCAGCTTGATAAAGCTTGTGTCCGTCTTTTAAATATTCAGTTACTGTGCGCACATCTTGTTTTAAATAGATAGACTCATAGTTATTACCGACAGCTCGGCTGCTTAGTTTATCTAAATGCGCTTGTAATTTATCTTGAGGATGAATGACTACAGTGATCGCCATAATGGTTGATTCCGGCAATAAATCAAATAGTGCATTAATATTACGACCTCGAGTGACCTCACCTGTCATGTGACCAACATCCGGCTGCTTACGGATATTATCAACCACAATCACTTCGTGAGGTTGCTCATTAAAATACCAATAACCATTTTTACTCTCCGGTGGCGTAAAAAAGAGATTTTCACTAAAATCTTGGTCTTGTAATGGTAAAGCAGACTCATCCTTAGAGAGTGATAAAAGATCATAGCAAGCTTTGTCATCGAGTCCGTTAAAATAGCGTGATGGATTTGGATTAAACCATTCTAATAACCAACGATGAATTTGTGTTTCATTTTGGCGTTCCATGGTTAATCCAGCAGTGATAAAAGCACTTTGAACACGGTCACAAGCTGTATTTAATTTCTCGATTGTATCTGTCTCATTATTTCCAGCATAACGATAAATAACCATGCGTGTTTTACGCACTTTTCCAGCCCATGCCGTATTTGTTACCCGGTCATCAACAAAAAGCCCACCTGGTTTACCTACTGCTTTTAAATGACGCTCCATTTCACCAAGCCATTGTTCTGTAAACTCACTGCCGCTCGCTTCAGGTGAAGTGGTTTTGATGTACTGTCTCAGATTCTCAACATAACCACTTAAATCCTTGTCATCCTGACAATAGAATTGTACGACGTAAGGATTGGTATCAAGTTCATCGAAACTATCTTGTAAAGCATCTTTAACCAACGTGCGAACACGATTAAGATAATCGCTACTTCTCCCCTCGGTTCCTATAGGTTTAATATCAAATACTGCACCTGCGCTTTTAGCATCATCAAAAAGCATTACGCCTTCTTCTTCCAAATATTCCGCATAAGGAAGATTGGAGATAAAAGAGGGATCGCGCCCATAAAGCATTTTAACATGTTGCTCTCTGGTCATTTTTCTATTACGCATAACAGGAGTGATTTCAATCGCCTCTTCTACGTTATTGGTATCATCCGGCTGTGCCTCTTCCGGTGCAATGGATGTTAGGATAGGTTCCTTTTTAGGTTGAGGCTTATCACCCTTTTTAGCCGGGAAGAAAGCCTCTAACACGTCTTGAAATAATGCCATCGTTTCTTACCTCATCTAGTACATTCTTGTACGCTCACCCGGTTGGGCATATTGCACACGACCATAAAATGGGATAACAGAAGAATACCCAGGTACAGGCATTTGCTCTGATGAATCAGTCAAGTGAGGATAAACATACATCACTAAATCAGGATTGGGTAAACGAGGGAAAAGGTTTTTCACCTCGTTTTCCGCTGTGCGGGTATAGGTTTGTTGCTCACGAGATGAAACGTAATTTGGTGCATCAATAAGACGACCATTTGGTGTGCGATAAGATGTAATATTGCTATCATTACCACCTCTATTCCAAATATCTTTCATTGTTGCATCGCCTGTTGGCAATAAATCACCTTGAGAAGTTGAGCAGCCAGTCAAAACACTACTTGCGGCTAAAATCACGCCCATCATCATTAAAACTTTCATTATTGCTCCTTAATCCAAGTTAGATTGTCTTGAGGCTTGTCCGTATTTCACTTTTCTAGACATGCGGTCATAATCAATATCAATTTGTTTTTCGATGTGTACAGCCACTTCTTTACCCGGTGGAACATATACCGCATCAAACATTTGGCCATAACGCTGGCGGAACCAGTCTGCAGTTTCTCTCAAACCGCCACCTAACGCTTGACCAAGAATATACTTACCATTATTACCCGTTACCGCACCAATTACTGCACCGCCATCAACCACTGTTGTTGATTGAGATGATGATAAGCCTTGTGCAGCTGCGGAAGCTCCCGTTAAGAAGAAGTTGGTCGTTAGATATTCCGGAGCATTCGTTCTGCGTTCTCCAGGAATGCAAGGCACACCATGCGGATCAGATAACCAGCCAATTTTATTGTTAGAATCATCCGTTGAAACAATGCGCCCATCGCTAAACACAAAAGTTAAGCTTTTCACATCACCACGAACACAAGATAGCGTCCAGTCACCGCTTGCTGTTCCAGAGACAATTGCGCCTTCAATATCCGGCAGTTCAATACCATTTGCAATTAAGTTATCTCGACCAATAAGCAATTTAAACGGATAAGGCTCGGTCACATTATTATCAATCGGCACACGCCCAACAAGCGCAGTCATAGCAACAGAATTAGTTAAAGTAGAGTTAGCTGCAATTGTGAAAAATGGTGTAGCGGTATTAAATATTGCATTATTGCCGGTACTAGATTGCAACCCATCATTCGATTTTCGGATGTCATTCACATTGTTATCGAAGGTTTTGGGAAAACCGATTCCTGCACCATTTACACCAATACCTTGTAGAGCATTCCCTTGGCTGTCTGTAGTTGGCATATCACTAGGGTTCACCCAATTAATTCCCCCTCGAGTTTCAACCTGAGGGCCAGTTGTTGCTCCGTTTATTGGTAGAGGAGCATTGGGATTTGCCTGGGCATTTCCATTCCCTACAACTTGATTACCAGCTTGTACAACCTGATCTTTTAACGCATTAATCTCATTAATTAACGCCCCTGTTTCTGCTTGTACCGCCTGTTGAATTTGATAATCCGTATTATTTGCTTGATTTTTTAACTGCTCATTCTCTTTTACCAAGCGGTCATTTTGTAAAATCACTTCATCAAAGCGTTTGTTATTTTCCTTCACTTTACCAATAAGTGTTCTCACCGTATCTTTAGATGTATCACCCTCAAGCCCCATTGAGCGTAGCTCTTCCGGTGATAAATCTTTGAGAGAGAGATCTAAAGCATCTTCTTTTTTGGTTTCTGCTGTAGTTGTTGAGCTACTACCGGAGAAAAGAAATCCAGCCATCAGCGTCACGACAAGCGCGGTAATCCCACCAATAACATAGAACGCTTTATTTGCTTTCATTTGCATTGTTCTCTCCTTATTTCGTTTGAGTTGTCACTGTTGTGGTGACTTTTTTCAATTTTTTCGGTTTATATGAATTTGACTGAGGGATAACAGAATGATTAGGTGAACCTTCTGTCACAAGATATAACGTTGTGGTATCTTCAGGTGTACCATGCCCCCCAAGCCAATTATGCTGAAATGTTGCGGCATAGAATCGACCTTGAAGCTCTCGAGGATCTAAATCAATGCGAGACTGTCCCTGATTTTGCAAACGCACCGCAGTAACAACATATCCATCCAATTGCCAGCTGAGCAACGGTGTGGCTTTAACTGGTAATGCAGGCAAGAGCGTTTTAAGCGGTGTAGGAAGTCTATGTGAAACTTGGCGAACACCTTCTAATGGCTCGACTGTACGTAAAGGCGCATAAAACATTTGTGCGGCATAACGTGTTAATGCAGCTGGAGCGGGGAGTGCCGGACGCGCATTTGGCATTGGCTCGTTATATGCATTTGCATCTTGGCCATAATTTGTAGTTTGTTTTTCAACTTTATTTTCATAAACAAAACGAATTGGCTCACTTGCATTGGCAACAGAATGCTTCGCTTGCACATCAAGTAAGATTATTTCCCCGGTTGCAACATCCATAAGTTGTAAGCGTGTTTTAGGGAAATCTGCAGTTGCCTTTAAATAAACCGCACCGCCAGTTGATTGAATGCGAAGCTTGCTATCTAATTCAGGTGGATAACCTACTTTTACATTTTTATCTACGAATATGATACGTTCTTTTTCAATTTGTAAATCAATAGGTAATGGTTTACGCGCCCATTTCATTAACACATCGGCTGATGCCGTCATTGGTGAAAAGATAAAAGCCGCGCTTAGTAACAAAGTGAATTTTTTCATTATTGGTTATCCCCTTCTTTAAATTCTTTGGCTTCTAAACGTAATGGAATTGAGCTGTAGCAGTTAAATCCCAATCCCCATGGATTGTGTTGTAAATCCGTTTCCATGCGCACAATATTGACTGGAAAACGAGTCAATACACGTTTTACCGGTTCATCTTTAAAATATTCATCCACACTTAAATCAAGATTTACCGTCCAACTATCCGGACTATGCACAATCACACTGCTATCTTTAAATCCACGCCCAACGATTTCATAAACGCCGCGAGCTCGTTCGCGCAACTCGCCATTGGATAAACGGTCGTAATAATCTTTTTTCAAAAATTCTTGGCAACTTGGCGTCAGGAAGGCTTTATTCTTTTCAATATTTGCTTTGTATTCTTCCTCGCCATTTTCCATCCAGCGATTCAGCTGTTGGAAGGTTTGGTAAGCAAAGGCGTAGACATTTGGTTTTGGAATTTCCCACCAAGGACGCAAACTGGCGGCTTGCTGGGTTGGCGGACTATAAATCATTAATCGATTAGGTGAGGTGGCAATAATCGCGCATAACACCAAACAAATCACAAGCAATGCACCGATAGCAATTCGCCCGGTCATGATTTCGCGATTTTTTTGATGAACAATCCCTTTTAAGTTACTCATAATAAACTCTCTTATCTTTTAACTCGGCGAATAGACCAAGTGCCTTGACGGGAGATAAAGCGATTCCCCCCTAATATTCCATCTAATTTAACCTCAATCATTCGATTCAAGTAGGCTTCCGGCTTACCTCGTTTAAGGCGCGCAATAATCACTTTGCCAATCACCACAGAAAGAATGCAAAACAACATGGCAAGAGACGGAATTAACAACCAAAAATCAAAGCCTAAGGCAAAACAACAAAGGAGGCCAAGCACTGCACCTAAGATAAATCCCATTGCTGCAGCCAACATAAATTCACTTACAGATAACCCGCCATACACACTCGATTCACGATTTAATCGAGTAGGAAGAAAGGGGATTGTTTGTTCTTTATCGCTTAACATCTTGACCTCACAGAGACAATTAAAATAGACCGATAGCCATTTTCACCAACCAGAGACTGAAGAAAATTAAAATGAAACCAAGAATAAGAGCGATAACAAATGGGCCCCATCCTTTTTTGTCATTTTCATCAGTTGCTGCGTTATAGGTTTTAATTAATGCCTTAACTACAGTTAGAATCGCCCACGCGGCAAATAAAACTGCGGCTAAAGTTGCTAATCCTTTTGCAACAAAAAAGATAATTTCCATCGGGTCTTTGGTGTTGCTATCTACCCCTGGAATTTTAAAGTCAGGGATTTTAGAAGCATTAATACCATTTCCGCCACTTCCTGTAGCAAATGCGTTTTCAACGGATAACCAAAGTAAAGTTACTACCGCAAGAAAACGACTTGAAACATTCTGAAAGAAGGATTTAATCAACTTCATGAGATGTCCTTATGGTTTATTAAATAAAAAAGCTGACAACACATATAATTAATGCTGCGCCCCATAGAATCAGTTTAAAGAATGACCAAATGTCACCATCATTCACCATGCCTTTGTAGCCATGATTAGTTGACCACATATACGCAAGTAGTAATACGGCAATCAAAATAATGGCCAACATAATTTTCAGTTTTAGCGGATCTAAACCACTTACAGCATAAAAGCTGTCTAACGGTGAAACAGAAGGGAAATTAGCGTTACTCATGTCCTATTGACTCCGAAGATTAAGATAATCTTCTTTTAAGTTACGAATAGCTTTAGGATTTCTAGGAATAGCCCGGGAAGGGTTAATATATTGTTTAATCCCTGCCTGCACAGTAGCAATATCTTGATGCGCTGAAGCGTAATCAAAATATTCTCGACTTTTCGCAGAAACCTTTGCACTTGCAGCTGCTCGCTGTAATGAGAGTTTTGCTGCATCCAACTGTTTAATTGCTTGCGCTAGATGCTCTTGCTCTGTTGCTTGAGCACTTATAGCGCCAAACAATAACCCTATTGTTAGAGGTAAACTGAAAATATTTTTAGTCACGGAGAACTCCTTACTTGAAACAGATTCCAAGCAAAGAGTGCCAAAGAAGAGAGGGAAATTTAACGAGAAACTCTTTTTAAATTCAAAACAGTTTTTAGTGATAAAAAAGGGCGCTTATTCTTGGAAAAATAAGCACCCATAATGACAACATAGAGGAATATTAAAGGTATTTTTTAAAGCTCGCTGCCGTTACACAAATGGATAGGCCAAATAGAAATGCAGCTGGCACCAAAATTATATTCGGGTAAATAGAAATTGGGATAGAAAGATACAATACCCATGCCGACAACATAATCGGGCCAATTAATCGACGCGCATGATGATAAAGAAAACTAGACTCTCTGCCCGCACCAAATTTACGACGGTCACGCATCATTAACCCTTCAGTAAAGCCCGCAAATGCGGCTAACAAAAAGAGTGGGGAAGTAAAAACAATCACTACAAGTCGAATAACAAAGGTGATAAAAACATAAATCACTGACTCAATATATGCTCGCCCATAATGATACACCCACAAACCTACGCCACTATGCTCACGAGGGTTGGCTAACCAATCTTTTACACCTGTTTTCACAAAAAGCCATTCATGTAATGACAAAATAAGACCTTCAGCCAGCTCTTTTGGAGAATGATAGAAAAGACCTCTCGTTAGACTATCAGAAAGCCATCCAAGCTCAGTTAGCATCATTTTTTGACTGTGTAAATGACCTTCTTCAGGCCATAAAAATGCAATACCTAACCATTCAAGAATAATGCTCAAAATCAGGGAACCCAATAAGGCGGCTAATACCGCATTAATGTAGTAAAAAAGACCCTTTTTCTTTTTTTTGACTTGTTGTTCTGCCATTACTGTAATGTTCCCGCTGGAGATAATTTACAGTGAAAGAAAAGATACCCTTTTACTTCACCGTCTAAAAAAATTTGAATTGCCTGGATGCCATTTTCAGATTTTTTTACATCATTAGCCGTCCAAAGTGAGATGCCTTTATTCGCATACTTTTTCCCAAATTCATGTGTGGTATAACGCTGATTATTCCAATCTTCCAAATAAGGTAAAAAGTAATTAAGTAATTCATCAGCGTTTTCTAGCCCACAAGAACAGCTAGTGACTGAATTGAAATCTACGCTCATATCCGGAATATCAAGCAAGTTCATATCCGGCTGATTAATCATCTGTGTCATCAAAATCATCCTCATCTGTATCATCATTCTGATCAATATCTTCATCTTCCATATCTTCAGCAACTGGAGTATCAACATCCCCGAAAAGCATTTCTTCTCCTGCGTGTGAAGGTGCTCGATTTAATGACATTGACTGAAAAGCGGTTGCTATATCTTGACTTGGCGCATAATCAGAAAATGCAGATTGCCACCAATTTGGAGAAATATGGTAGTTTTTACGCATGTAAGCTGTTAATTCTTGGAGTGACTCCGGCATCACATCATCTTTATCAACCGCAGGTAAAGGCATTCTTAATTTATAAAGCGTACTTCCCTCAAGAAGGGCAAATGCCTGACCTTTTGGTAGATTTGTAATATGTGCTGGCGATAACATTGGCACCATTTTTTCAGAAATACGTTCACCAGTATTAGAAGTAAAGGCCTTGCCATCATCCGGATTGCTGTTATCTGTCGTACTTGATGTCACCATGCTTTGATAAATTGTGACATCGTTGAGCTGACGCGTTAAAAACTCTGCAGTGGCTGGCTCTTTTACTCGGAACATTAAAAGTGTATTGAAGTTACCTGTTGTTTGTCCTGTTTTCGCTTTACTTCCAATACGAGCTTCAATATCTGAAAGTGTTTGAGTATAGGCTGTTACCTGCATTCCCGCACCACGACCTTTATTGATAAGGGGAATAAATTCATCACCCATTAATTCATTAAATTCATCGCAATGAAGGTTGATTTTAGGTGGTTTACTTTTAGTTTTAAATACATCCGGTAAACCCTCATCTACACCAAATTTATAAATATGACCAGCCATTGATACTAAATCAGCAAACATACTATTACCCACAGCTGCAGCCACGGTCGCATCGGATAATGCATCCAATCCAACATAGACAATTCCTCTTTTGCGAATAATAGATTCCCAATCAAAGATAGGGCGCTCATCATGAATATCAGTGTAATCAGGCGAGAGAAGCTCAGCAGTTTTACCTGTTGTGAGTTTTTCAAGTAACGGTAAAAGCGATGCCACAATTTTATCAAAATAGGTTTTATCGTAACGTACCGCACTTGATAACCCTTCAAGTACAGGGTCAAAAATCTTATTCTCTAAAATATATTGGTTAATAACAGCAATAAGCGGTCTATCTTTCATCGAGAACGGTAAGTTTTTTACATCTAAGTTAGCCGCAACCGAAGCCAAAGTTGGCCATATTTTCTTATCTATAGCATCGAAATGAAGTTTGGCATAATCTAAGAAAAGCGCATCAATATTTTGCACAAAACGAGAGATTTGCACATAATCCGGGCGTTTTCCCATTTCAACCAATGCACGGGAGACAATATTCACAAAACGCCACGCAAACTCTTTAAATGCTGCACTATTTCCAGCTCCACTTAATTGCCCAGAAATACGTCCTGCCACTTCAGAAATTCGACCAAAGCGACCAACGGGGTTATATCGAGCAGAAATTTCCGGATGCCCTAAATGGAATACATAAAATTCATTTTCACGCCCCGCACGTTTTGCTTCTGCATACATTCGCTTTAACATATCCGGGTCGCCTTTCGGATCAAAAAAGACAACCACTTCACGCTCTTCAGGTGTTTTACCTCGATGTATATCTTGTGTAACAAGCACTTCAGCAAAACGCGTTTTCCCTACGCCAGTTGTACCAAATACTAAGGTATGACCGCCACGGTCGCCTAACGGAAGCATAATATCGCGTTCATTCGGCTCCACACCATGCATCACCGGAATGCCGCCAACTGGCGGTAGCGGTCTGACTGGATTTAATGGAGAGTCCATTGAAGTGAGTCTAGATAACCAATTATCATGCACTTTTTCATAATCACGAGCGGCTTTAAACCACTTCCCATTTTTCCAATAAATTTGCCCATTTGCAGAGAAACAGTCATAAAGACGTTGCGTATGCTTTGGCTCCCATTCAAAGCCTCGTCCTAAGAACAAGGCTTTTTTACTTACTGGAATTTGACGACTGGTCAAAGCATAGTGAGGGAGTCTGCGTAAATTTCGGTGATAGCGTACAATTTCCATGCCTTGACGAAAACGCATAACCCCCATACCTGCGAAAGCGGCCCCTAATCCATATCCAATAAGAGGATTTAATGCGAGCGACCAAGGTGCACCGCAACAAACAAAAGCACAAGTACCATGGACGGCAGCTGGAAAAAATTCAACAGGCGGTCTAAGTAAACCTTCTAATACATGTTTTTGACTCATTGCGACAATCCTTCTGAAGTCAATAAAGCAGGGTAGTGAGCAAGATTCAATCTTGAAGCTAAGTCATCCCCTGGCGTTGGCATTAAGGTTAAATCAGGTGCTAATTGGCGTAACTCGCTTAATTCGTTTGTTGTTTTAACGCTTACTACAAGTCCCATTGCACCAATTTTTTTAAGGTAATTATAATTAGCGTGTAGCCAATTTTTAGATAAGTTATCTGTTCCAATAAGAAAAATAGGCAACATTCCAGGAAGATTCATTCTGACTGGTTGTATTTGGCCCGGTGTCATTCTATGTGAGATAACAGGTAAAATATCCGCTTCGGTTAATGTTGAAGGAACACTGTTAGGGTAGGCTTGAACCATTGATTCGTCCGGTTGTAATGCTTCATAAAAACGGACTGCACTTTCCCCGCCAAAATCACCAATAACTTTTAATTCAGCTTGCGCCTGAGCTACTGCACCTAAGCAGACCAAAGAGAGGAAAAAGGATTTGTACTGCATAATTCTGTTCTCGTATTAATTGGTTGGATTTTGCCAACGAATAGCTTGTTGATTTGTTTGATTTGACGCTGGCTCAACCCAACGCATAGCGGTTTCTGTTGGAGAAACCCAATGTAAATTGGCTGGTAATGGTTTATTCTCAATTTGATAACGTGGTGATACTGAAGGGCGCTGGAAGTTAGCTATTTGTTTACTGACATTAAAACGCTCACTTTGATAAACAAGAAAGCCTTGCACCGACATTCCTTTTTTCATTCCATTGCGTTTCATGTTAAGAATATCCTCACGAGTTGCTCTACCTTGTAGCGCTCGATGTAACCCATATATACCAATATTGTGAGCAAGATATAAATTTTCATGTGACGGTTTTATCCCTCGCTCAAAAAACTGATTAATATGCCATCTAGCTAAAAGTGCGGTTGCTAGAGTGTTAAGTTGATTGTTTTTTCTAGGGTCGAAAGGTGTATCACGATTGTAACGAGTGATTTGAGTCATACCTAAGGCTCGCCCCTCATCAGTTGTTGCAAGCCAATTCCAGGTGCCCCGGGTAAATTGCCCCACACCGGTTGCCCCGGTTGGGGAAACATTTCCATACCACCCATCTTCAATTTTTACTAACCCACGTAGCATCGCTTCATCGACCTGGTAGCGATTAGATGCATCTTTAATATAGCCATCAATATCAGTTCCAAAGCCATTAAATGCAACGGAGTGAGTCGCAACGCCAAGACCGATTAAGCTAAATACGATTTTTAATAGACGATTTGTTGCCATTGCCCATCCTGTTGAATTTGGAATGCAGCAGGCATTTTGCCATCTGCATACTGTAACCAGGCTCCATTATCATGATTAAGGGTAATTAATTTTCTATTCACTTTATTTGGGTCGATGTTATGTTTTTTCGCCCAATTATAGATTTGCTCATTATTATTCACGCCAACAAAATAAATATCTATAGGCGTTTTATCATTCACATATTGCAGTACACGATCAGCATTCGCTTCACATTTGTCACAATTTTCTAGGCGAGTAAAATAAATCACCCGTCCAAACCGCTCTGAAATATGAGGTTCAACCTTAAATGGTTGCTCATTTGGATACATTTCAGCAAATACGCGATCATAAGTGCGTTGGAACTGCAGCTCTCTCTCCATGCGGTCGTGCATTTTTTTTGCCAGTAGTCGAGCATAACGCTCTCTTTCCTGCTCATTTCGAGACTCCACACCAAGCGAGGTTAAAGGGTCAAGACCTGGCGACCATATACCACGAGCACCTTGATTAAGCTCTTGGTAGCGTTGCCATTCTTGCTCAGTTAAACCCCACTCTTGAGACTTAGCTAATAACTCTTGTTGATTTAATTTATTTGTCACCAAGTTTTGTTGATTGAGGGATTGAGTAGCAAGTGTATTAGCCGCAGTGACTTCAGCAAATACAGCAGTAGAAAACATCCCTAATATCATCGCCACATAGGATATTTTTTTGACATGATTCATTGCTTATTCCTCGATGATTTCTGTTGTAGTTGTTGTCGTTGTTGTGGTTTCTACTTTCGGCTTTTCCCCTGTAGCACGTTCCGGTACAGCTGGGCGTAATTTAAAACAAACGGTACGAGAAACGTCATTGATAGTAATTTCATAAGCCGGCCCTGCTAACATTTGAAGGGCATCACGTAAAGCCATCGGGCCAAATTGATAATGTACTTTTGGTAATGGACGGGAATAAAGCGTAGAAAGTGTTGGTTCATTCTGACCAAAACCATGACAAAGTGAAAGGCCTGTATCTTTTAACGTCGTGCGTAATCCCTGCTCAACGGTTGCCGTTAAGGCTCGTTTCTTTTTACCTAACATGTTGACAGTGACACTTTGGTCTAGAAGGTATTTTTGACCTTCTTCTGGAGAGAAATTAATTAAAGTGTATCGACCTTCACGTAACACTTCTGTACGTTCAGGCTGATAGTCTGTGTAAATATCCGGACGAACAATTCGATCTTCCGGTTGTAAAACTTGATGCTGACCTTGTTGAATATTTGGATTTTCTAGTGCTTGTTGCTCATCGGCTGTTTGTTGTTTATGTGCACAACCTGAAAGCACAACCAATGCAAAAGTGGTTAATAGAAATTTTTTCATGATGAGGCTCCAATTAAGGTATTTAAATAATGCCTTAATATGGATAACTCTCACCTGAATTTGAATAATTTATTCTTCTTGAAGTAAAGATAGAAAAATTAGCTGAGAAAAATATATTTAATGCCAATAATAATTGTTAAGTGCACCGGGTAAAAAAGATAAAAGAAAAGCTTAGGCATTCGAGAGATTGAGATATTACATTGACGAAGGCCTTTAGGGTGAAGAATAAATATCATTGTACCGACCACAACAGTAACAACACTGATTGTTTCAACAATAGTTTCCCCGAAATTATCAATAAAACTGTGATTGACGAAAAGTGCGAGCAATACACAGGTTAGCATCGTAATAAGACGAAATTGAGTATCTTTTGTTTGCAAGAATAGGTAACAACCAATGCAATATAAAAGCCCAGGTAAACCATAATCAGAGAGTGCGGAAAGAATAATAAAAAAGCCCAATCCAAAAAACATGACCCAGCTATTTAAGTCTTGACGGTTTTTATATACCCATATTACCCCGATTACAGACAAAAACTGAAATAGGACATTTAAACGGTCATAATTAGGCTCGAAAAGCGTAAAACTGATTTCAGATAAAAATGCGGTTGCTATCATCCAAGTGAAATAACTTTTAAAGTTTACTTTATCTCGAGATAAATTAAGCGCGATGATAAATCCAAACGCCACGTAGGAAAATCGACCTATCACCCGACACCAGGATAGGGCTGGGTAAGCATTTGAAAAAGCCACACCAATGTGATCGATAATCATCGTGATAAGAGCTAACCATTTTAGGCATTCAGTTTGTGAAGAAGTTAAATAAGGCATCGTTATACTGTTAAAAAGAGTTTTATTTATCATATCCTAAAAAGGAAAAGCCTATCTACATAAAGTAGATAGGCTTTCAAGGTAAATAGATTAATATTCATATCCGAGCATAATCGTTGTAGAACTACGATCTGCTTCAGTGATGACAAAAACACTTTCGCCATCAATAAAATGCTGGCTCACAATGCGTTTATCCTTCTCTACGGCATGATCGTTTTCAATCCAATCTTCAACGCAGGTAGCACCCCAATCATAACCTAATTGTTTTTCAATTAAGCGATGAATGGTTGGCATTCCCAATAACTGTTTAGCGCAGATAGTACACGAAACATCCCCTAACTTAAGTGGTGTTCTTTTTGATTGATATATATCCCAATCAAAGTGTCCTCTTTGCTCATCTTCACTTTCATCAGAAAAAGAAATCTTAGTTGTTCGATTCCCGTCATCATCTACTGAAGTAGAGAGTTGAATGGTGTCTTTACCATTATCTGCTTGATAGAAATTCATAACAATTTCTGAAAGCGGATGTGGCGGTTTTTCAATCCAATCTTTATTCCCCAGCATGATAATGCAGCCATTTTGATGCCACGAGATGACCTCATTGATCTTTTCGGTAGTTAATTCCGCTAAGATACGACGAGAGACGAAGATTTTTCCAAGTTCTAAAATACGATTTTCCTTACACATAAGTGTTTCTCCTAAATTTTTAAAATGTAAAAAGTAAAGGGGATAACACTGCCATTGAGGGTGTTATCCCCCAATGGGTGAAAGGTTGTTAGCTAAATAAGATGATTATCAGTAAAGCAAAAAGATGCTGAACCAGAAACGATAAAGTGATCAAGTAATTTAATATCCATTAATTCACAAGCTTCCTTTAATCTCTTGGTTATATATTTATCAGCATCACTAGGCTCAACATTTCCAGTTGGATGATTGTGCCCAATGATAATTGCTGATGCATTTAGCTTTAATGCTTGTCGAATAATCTCCCGAATTGACACAGAAGTTTCTGAAACAGATCCTTGAAACATCACCTCAGATTTAATCAATCTGTGGATTCTATCCAAGAAAAGTACCACGAAATTTTCTCTTTCCTCATTACCTATAATGGTTTGAAAATAGAGTTTAGCTATTGATGGCTCAGTAAATTCCTGTGCACCTTGGTAAAAGGGCTTTTCTTCCATCACTTTAGTTAAAATAACCTGTGCCTGTTCTAAAATAGCTTGTTGTTGCTCGTTTAATTTAAACATTCGATATTCCTTCTAAAATAGGGAATATCGCCCATAAGGGATATATCCCCTATGGGTAAGGTGCGAAAAGAATGCTTATCGCACATTAAAGTTAATGTTATTAATCAGAAGTTTTTAAACTGTCGATAATCTGTTTAATTTTTGCTGCAAATTCTAAATCGTGCTCAGATTCATCATCTATACAATATTCCAAATAATTACTCATATCAGCAATTAGTGCTTCTTTTGTTGGCGAAGGTTGGAACATAATTGATCCATCCCCATTATTACTAGCATTTTCCAATGCCAATTCAACAAGTAAAGCTTCTGCTTCTTGAGGTGTATATTGGTACTCAGAAGTTGCTACACATTTGCCAGAGTACCATGCATAAACTAGCTTGGTTTGAGGATCATAGAAATGATTTGGCTCAATCCCTTTAGGGGTAGTTGCCTTTCCTAGAAACTCACTTATAAACTCTTGCGTTGTTAAAGTAATTAGCTCTAATCCACTATTTACATAGTAAAACATATATTTCTCCAATTTATGTTTTCAAAAGTTAAATTTACGCCCAAAGTAATTCGGCTAATTTTACTTTTTTCTCAAGCTCATTGACTGCTTTTTTAGCATAAGTGAGAGAAAAAGCATGTGTTCGCAATTCAGGTTTATCTTTAAGCTCTTGGTGTTTTTCTTTGGCTTTTTCCAATTCAAACTTGAAGAACTCAAGACTTTCCGGCATGGATAAATCAATTTTCCCTGCCATCTGTTCCCAATAAGCGATTTTACCGTCATAACTTTCTGCTTTACGCATTTCTTCAATAGACTTATCCATGCGTCTTGCATTACGTTCAATCAAGGCTCTATGGCGTTTTTCGCTATGATGACCAATTTTAATTGGTTCTCCCAAGCTAAGAAATTCACGGCCTTCATTAGCAGCTTCACAATATTGTTCACTGCGTTTTAATGCATTATTAGCTGCGTTTTGATAACGCTCAGCTTTTTGTTCTGCACGAACTTGACTATTCACTCCATCACACCGGGTGAAGGAATAAAAATACGCATCCTCAGAGGTTTTTACGAGATTATGAATCTCCACTTCAGTCTCTTTACCGTATTTACTGGTTAAGATGATAACGTCACCTTTTTGGTGAGCATCCGGACATTTAGCAACAAAAACATTAGGGCAAAATTTAGCGTAAGTATTCATAGGTTTCTCCTCAAATAGAAATAAAAAAGGAGAAACCACCCATAAGGGGAGTTTCCCCTTCAGGGTAAAGAAAAAGCCAACAAATTTTGTTGTTGGCTTTCATCAGTTTATAGGTTAGTCATTCCCTTGCTCATCTTGGCGTTTTGCTTGATATTTCAACTCACCATCAACTTTAATAAAGTTAATACGATAGAGTCGTCCTTTAATCGACACGCCAGTATCACCTTTTTTGTGATATTCGCTATCTTTTGAATAAGTGAATGTGTCATACCACAAATCACTCATTACAAAGGAAACCAAGACTTTTTTCTTAGCTTCAACAGCTTCTTGACAGCGTTTGATTAAATTTACAGTTTCTTCACCGGATACGTTCATATCAAAAAAACGATATTCCGGAGAATCGGAAGAACCTGTAAGAGCAGCAATTCGACAAGCCCAAAATGCATCTCCTTTTTTCGGCTTGATTTCGCGAATATCGCTTAAATAACCAATGCCAGAAGTATGAAGATTGAAATATTTTGGTTGTGCGTTTTGAGTAGACATAATGTTTCTCCTAAGTAGTAAAAAAGCGGAGAAACATCCTTACCCAACACGGGAAAAATGTTTCCCGCCAAGGGTTAAATTGTGATTAAACTAGAATAAGTAATCTTATTTTAGGTTAAGGGTAGTTTAAGGTGGCACACCTACGAATTATTCGTAGATTCTCCTTTCAGTGTGCTGGAAAAAATTTTGGCTATGATTCTACTTGCGCTAAGGCAAGGCGTTGCTTCTCAAGAATCGTGCAACTTCTTAAAGGCTGTTTTCACAGCACCTTAAAAACTGTTGTTATTAAAATCTAAAGCAAACCTTAAATGTATAAAAAATTAAAAATTCTATTTGGAGATATTTTAGTCAAAAGAAAAGGTCACCCAGTTTCCTGAATGACCTTATAGTTTTGACTATAGATTGATTAAATAAAAATTAAGTAGGCCAAACTAATTTGATTCATAAAAATACTGATACGTTCGTTACCATATACGGATTTTTACGGCTCGCCTTATCCGATTACTTTGTGGCCATCAATCGGTTATATCTGTGGCATCAAATTGACACAAAGGGCACCCATTGTTTCACCGGTGGGCTCCGGTAAGGAAAAAGTAGCAAGCCATTGCGAATTTTCAAAATGCACTTTGCAATACACTTTAAAAATCCGCAATGGCCAGCGATTTGAAAAGTCGAGAGTAAATTGGGGCGTTACTCCATCATTACTCTGATTAACTAGGTGGCACACCTCACAAGGAGCGTTAATCAATGTGAGAAATTCCTTTCAGCGTGCTGGAATCATTTTTGGCTAGTGTGAATTGATAACCGACAATTCACGAACGGTCTTACGAAGGCTTTAGTATAGCACTATTTTTGAGGGCTCGCCATTCACAGGCGCTTAAATCCTAGTTCAATAAGCTTCGTAAAGATGAAATTTGCTCACTCACACTTTTACTCGACTTTTTCTTTAAATTTTTTGTACTTTTAGTATTCTTCTTGCTATCAATATTTTCAATATGTTGGCAATTTGGATAAGCAGAACACCCAAAAAAAGCCCCATTTTTACCATTTCTTTTAATCATTGGTGCACCGCACTTAGGGCATTTACGAATTTCAATATTCCCCAAACTCATTCCCTTTTTAAGGCAATCAGCCATCAAATGCCGCACAAAGACTTCTTGTTTTTGCATAAACACTTCTAGCGAAAGCGTTCTTTCAGCAATTTGATTGAGCGCTTGCTCCCAAAGTGCGGTTAAACCCGGATCTTTTAACATCTGAGGTAAATTATCAATTAGCGTCATTGCTTCATCTGTCGCTAATAGTGATTTACCTTTCTTTTTCAAGAAACCTTTATCAATCAAACCTTGAATCGTTCCCGCCCGAGTAGCTTCTGTTCCAAGCCCTTCAGTTTCTCGTAAGCGTTGTTTTAAACGCTCATCAGTTACAAAGCGAGCTGCATTTTTCATTGCGGTGAGCAATGTACCTTCCGTGAAGTGATTAGGTGGTGATGTTTGTAAGGTTTTTATTTCTGAATCAGAAATCTGACAGATTTGTCCTTGCTTTAACGTCGGCAAGGCTTGAGGTGCGTCATCATCTTCATCAAGTGATTTGCCAAATAGAATTTTCCAACCTGGAGCAATAAGCACATTCCCACGTGCACTTAATATATGTTGACCGCACTTCAAAATAATTTGTGTCTTATCTGTTTCAGAAACAGGTAAGAATTGAGCTAAATAACGACGACGTATGAGATCATAGAGCTTTAATTCTTCATCAGACATTTTGCTAATATCAGCTTTAATCATAGTCGGAATAATGCCATGGTGAGCAGTAATTTTTTTATCATTCCAAACTCGTGATTTTTGATTAAGGTTTAACATACCTGCAAGGGGGTGTAATCGATTATCGGATTGCAACAAACATTGGATAATTTGAGGCGCTTCTGCAAACTGAGACTCCGGTAAATAACCACAATCTGTTCTAGGATAGGTTGTCGCTTTGTGAGTCTCATAAAGTGATTGAGCTATATCCAATACTCTTTGCGCACCCAGTCCATAAAGGCGGTTAGCTTCTGATTGTAAGTCACTTAATGCAAAGCAAAGTGGGGCATTTTGTCTTTCACGTTTAGTTTCAACTGATTCCACTTTCGCTTGGCCAAATTGGCGAATTTGCTGATTTGCTGCTTGTATAACTTGGGCAGACAAACAAAGTCCATCAGGATCACAATATTGCTCCGGAATAACATATTGCGTAGCAAAATGCTGATTTCCATCAGAAAGCATTACTTGCAAAGCAAAATGTTGCTTAGGAATGAAGTTTTTTATCTCACGGTCACGATTAACAACCAAGCTTAATGTTGGAGTTTGTACCCGACCAACACTTAAAGGTTTCCCTTGATACCCTTGTTGTTGCGCTAATAAGGTATAGAGACGAGAGAAATTCATACCAATAAGCCAATCAGCTCGACTACGTGCAAGTCCCGCATAGTAAAGAGGTAGTGTCTCCTCATTATTTTTAAGTGCGCCCAAGGCTTTGCGAATACTGGTATCATCTAGTGCAGACAACCAAAGGCGTTTTATTTGCCCTCGAAATCCTGCCAAATCCAGCAATTCTCTTGCTATAGTTTCGCCCTCTCTATCAATATCGGTTGCAATGACAACAAGTTTAGCTTGTTTGATAAGTTTCATGACGACATTGAACTGTTTTTTTGTTTCTTTTTTAGGTGAAAGCCCCCATTTACCCGGGATAATTGGCAAGGTCTCAAATGCCCACTTTTTAAAGGCAGGATCATATTCTTCAGGATTAAATTGCTCTACTAGATGACCAATTCCCCAGGTAACTGTAAGCTGACCGTCAGGTGTTGATAAACAACCCTCACCACGCTTTGTCGCACCTAATACTTTTGCAATATCATTGCCTTGTGATGGTTTTTCACATAAAAATAATTTCATGATGTTTTCTCTCATTGATATTTGAGAGATATTTTCGATGTAATAAGATAAACCACAATTAGGAATTCTTTTTAAACTGAGGAGTAAATCATGATAAAACTGACCCCTTCATCAATTGGAGTGATGGTTGATACGCTTAGATATTCAGGTCGAGATAGATATATTATTTTTAGAATGAAAACGAGAGAGCAGAAAGTCGTGTATATGCGTTATCCACAGCATATTGAAAATATGGCTAATCAAGAGAACATGATTGTCATCGTAGATGCTCAAAAGTTTCTTTCTTTATGGCAGCGATCACCGTATGAGGTAGATAAAAATACATGTGCGGGCGATGAGTCAACATGGAGAAAAGATTATAAGTTTCATCATGCTGAAAACGGATTTGCTAAAAGTATGGATTCTCCAGTTCCACTTGCAGATGTAAATGTTCATATTAAAGATGGAGAAATAAGCTGTAGTCTTAATGATGGTATGACAAGAACGCTTTGGTTGCTTGCAAATGGTGTAAAGGAGTTTCCTATTTTGGTTAGAAACCATAAAGAGAAAGCTAAAATTCTGTCAAAGTATGCAAGCCCATTATCTTCACTTCATTTTGAGCCACTTAATTTATTTTTTGCAATTACAGGAGAAAAATACCCCTTGTAGCCAAGGGGTAAACGTTTGAGATATTAAACAATATGAGGAAAAGGAAAAGTTTGGATGGATCTCAAAAAACAAATTTGTTTCGTTATCTATCATACAAAATAATCATTATTATCGGTATCGAAATTTAAAAACACCTGAAATAAAAAAAGCCCCACTAAGGTTGGGGCAAAGGAGAATGAGGTATTGATTACCTACACTATGTTTATGTTGTCGTATTATTTAATTGCTTTTATCACTTCTGATTTAACAAATTGAGCAAAATCAGATTCATTTGAGGATGCAATCCAGGAAATTCTAACCTTGCCATCCTCTTTTGCAAGCGTTATGTCAATTTTTCGACCGCCAACATAGCTATTTGCCATGTGATAATAGACCCCAGGAGTCGCTTCATGAGCATGTCCTTCTTCATCTAAAAGCGATTCGTAACGTTGACGCTCATACCCGGATAATCCACTTAATGCTTCCTCCCGTGTTTTGAATTTTAAATTACGTTTAATTTTTACGTAAAGAGAGTCAATATTTTTAGATGATGTAATTGAATCCTCTACGTTATAGCGATGAGAACGAGAACTTTGAGTGTAAGCCACACCGGAAGAACTAGAGGAACTATTCCCCCCGCCAAGAACACTGCTGAGTTGACCTGCAACATTACCAACCGCATCATTCAATGAGTTTAATTCAGCACAACCACTTAAAGCAGCGACGGCAGATAAAACAAAAATTATTTTTTTCATCACGATTAACCTTAATTATATTGAGTTCAGAATGGTATTGAATCATCAAAAGCATTTGCCGATGCATCTTGTTGTGGCATTGGCTGAGAATTATTTGCACCATCTGCACTTTGAGGGCGAGTACCTAACATTTGCATTACATCACCTTGGATTTCCGTGGTATAACGATCTTGCCCGTTTTGATCTTGCCATTTACGAGTACGCAAGCGTCCTTCAATATAAACTTGCGCTCCTTTCTTGAGATATTGGCCGCAAATTTCAGCTAATTTGCGATAAAAAACGATTCGATGCCATTCAGTCACTTCACGACGTTCACCGGTGTTTTTATCCGTCCAAGCTTCGCTAGTTGCTACACTGATATTTGCAACTGCTTCACCATTCGGCATGCTTCGCATTTCAGGATCATTACCTAAATGTCCCACGATAATTACTTTATTAATTCCAGCCATATTGATTTCTCCTAAATCACAAAATTAACTGTCAAGATTGTGCATTTTTTACATCTAATCCTTAAGGGTAAATTCAGTAAAAAACACAGAGATTTTTTAACACAACCACGAAAGGCAAAGGCTTTTTTTCGTTAAGGTAAGGGGCTTGTCCCCTTACCTTTAAAAGGCCTTTTAGTGAGCCGATCACAAACTATATAAATTAGCCGATTACAAACTAGAAGATCCAACGTTCACAAATGTGAATGTTATAAATGATCTTCTATCTCTTTAATTTTATCTACCGCACTTGATACCTGTCTCATCATAAAATTTAGTACGGAGACCTGCAGATTAATCAAAATGCGTTCTTTCTCAGCTGAGACAAGTTTTTGTCGTAAGTCTGAAGATAACTGAGGATTATTAAATACCGGATTTAACACAGCATCACCAGTCTTAGAGGCTTGAAAACTGCGCCAGCGTAAAAACGTCCCACCGGATGATGAAGCTTTATCTCGGATCATGTGAATAGGTAATACACTAAGTTCACTTTTACGAACGTTCTGCAACATTTCATTCTGCTGCAACATTAAAGCTTCACGGACTGTAGCAAGGGATTCAGCTAGTAATTCATACTGTTGCACTGAGTCTAACTCACTGAATAACTGTTTCAGCGAGTCATTAAGTGGGGTTGTGCGTCCTAATTGTTTATACATATCAGAAGGAATGAGCACGTTATCCATAATCCCAATCTCCATTATTCAGTTTTATTTGCTGTAATTTGGACTTCAACAGAGCCATTATCATCTGATTCAGCAAGTGATGATTTTTTAATTGTTGGAGCAAATGTTGCACGTGTTGTACCGGAAAGCACGTCAGGCGTTAAGGTATATTTCATACGTTTTACAGCAGCTTGATAGCGAGCGTTATTTTCAAGCGCATCTTGGCGTGTAATACCGGAATTTCTGTAATTCTCAAGCACACCAAATGCACGACGAATTAATTTAGCTCCGGATTCTAACCAATCATACGCATCATCTTTTGTAAGTAATGCAATATGTGAAGCGGTCATCACTGTACGAGCTAACGAATCAAAGTCAGCCAAAAGATACAATAATTGATAACCCAGCTGAGTATTCACAAAAATAGGGTATTGAATCGGAGCAATATTGGCACAACGCTCAATTTGAAAGTTTTCAGGAATTTTCTCACTGTAGAGATTAACCATTCTCCAGGTCATATCTTGCATTTCTTTACGAAACCCTAATACTTTTTGTTCAAAACGAAGAAGATAATCATCAGCATAAGGATCATCTTGTTCGGCAGCTTGCTGAATTTGACTCAATAGAGATAGAGCATTAGGAATACTGAGAATTGATGATGTAACGACTTCCCCGGCTTCATTTTTAACTAAGTCACGACCATTCCAAAGACGTGTTGCATACTGAGTATGAAGCGTAAATGTAATCTCACTGCGTAACGGCCCAAGCTGTTGGTTGTATGTTGTTGTCATGTTATGTCACCTTTTATCATTTGGTTAAAATTTGTACTTTGTCCAGCCTCTGGACAGTGGTTAATTTTTGTTCACTGTGCAACCCTAGCACAGTGGTTAATTTTTGTTCACTGTGCAACCCTAGCACAGTGGTTAATTTTTGTTCACTGTGCAACCCTAGCACAGTGGTTAATTTTTGTTCACTGTGCAGTCCCCGCACACTGGTTAAAATTTGTACTTTGTAAAGTCCCTTTACAGTGGTTAAATTTTGTACTTTGTAGAACCCTTCTACACTATTCACTTTTTATACAGCTTATTCAATTGCAAATTGAAGCCTTAAATTGTCGAATGCGATCAGCTCTCGCTTTTCGCTCTTCTTCAGATTGCACTCGCATTGGTTTTATTGTGCTATCGGCTTTCACATTATTAACTAAGCTAGTTTCATCATGTTGTGATAACCGATTTTTTGATGATAATGATTGCGCTTGTGTAGCCAAAAATTGTTCATACAAATATGGTTTAAATTCACCACGGTGTGCACGTTGGATTAATGTCACTACATAGCCTTGTGGTTTTTTCACTTCACCTTTTGCCACACGCTGTTCTAGCTCAAATAAAATCGCTTTACAGATTCCTAAATCAAGTCCACGCATTGCTTGCATAATTGCTGTTTTTTCCAATGATGAAAACTGAATATTAGTCGGCCAGTCAATTTCATCCGCATTACCAGTACAGTACGTATTTATATAAATACTAGTACCTGTACTGTACTGTGAAAAACCTGAGTTCCCTTTTGGAACTAAGCCTGAAATCAATGACTTATCATCATTTTGGGTACTGAGTTCCTTTTTGGAACTCTGCTTGATTTTACTGAGTTCCATTTTGGAACTAAGGTGATTTTTACTGAGTTCCCCTGTTTTTTCACTGAGTTCCTTATTGGAACTTAGTAAGTTTTCTTGAATAAATGTTGATTCTTCTTGCTCTGAAATATCCATTTTTGGACGTTTTTGATAGTCTTGAAGGCGAGCTCGCATCCAGTCAATGTGAGAAATATAATGCCACTGAGTATTATCTGAGAGCAGGTTTTCTACAATATGGTTTGCTACACCTCGCACAAAGTTATCTCGATGCTGAATGGATTTTTCAAGGAGTGCGATGTAATCATGGTTTAATTGAATCGTATCAATGATTGGCATAGGTTCATCATGAAGGATGTAAAAATTACCCAATACTTGACCTTGCTCATTACGTACAGTTTCACAAAGTGTTAGCCAACGAGTTAATCTAAGTAATAACAACGTTTGGCTAACTAGCTTACGCGAGAGTTCTGCTTCATCATAAGGTTTATCTGAAAGTAATTTTGCAAGCACTTCGTATGATGGGAACATGCCTGATTGAAATTCTCTTGCTTTGTATTTTATAAGTTGCCATGCCAATTTTGCTCTTGATGTTAAATAAGGATCAAATAGCAAACGGGTTGGAACTGTTTCATGCTGGTTGCCAAAAAAGAGCAACCCATGCTCTTGTAATTTTGTTTCCATAATTTAATTCTCTCTGAGAATATTTCATTTTTATTGTTGCAATGTGCTTAAACATCTTTACAATAGCCAATGAACTTTCCCAAGTTCCTTACTAACGATATGAATAACGCCCAACTTAACGTAACGCACTAGGTTGGGCGTTATGTTTTTTAAGCTGCATTCCAGCGGCTAACAAGTTTCCAAATTTCAGTTAAATTAATACCGGTTTCTTCCGCAATTAAAATTAACAGCTCTAGTCCTTCTGTTGATTCAATTGTTTGAACATCACCTTTATGCTCTTGCCATAAGTCCCAAATTAATTTTTCTTCCTCTTCGGTTGCAGCTGGCTTACGTCCCATTGGTTCTTGTTTTCCAAGTAGGCTACGACGAGCAGATACTTTTGAAGTGGTTAAGCCGAAGTAGGAATTGAGCATTTGGATGGATGCACCTAACATTAATGCGCGATCAATAAGGCGACGTTCTTGTGACGACATGCGTACTCGAGCCACTAATCGCCAAAATGCATCGTGATTAATTTCAACTTTGGCAAAGGGAGCTTTGGTGTTAGCCAGTTCATAAACTTCCTCTGTGCTGAGTTTTTCAATTTCTTGCAATTCTTGTTTTGAGAAACCATAGTTCCGGCAAACATTGATATTGCCTTCTTGTAAATTAACCAAAATCTCATTCAATACCACTTGGTTTAAATTGCTGAACATGCTCATTATGCATCTCCTTCTGAACGAATATAGCGAACGAGGCGAATTAAACGGAATAATTTAACTAGCGTGGTATCATCAATTTCTTGAGTATTGAGTAAATATTCCGGTAATAAGGTGAAAGATGTCTGTGGGTGCACATCTGTTTGTAATAAATTTAAGAAGTCATAACACATCTGTGCTACACCGCTCACATCTTTATCTAATGGTTTTACGCGGTAAGTGTAATCAACAGGCTCTTTTACTACATGTTCAATGTAGTCAGTTAATCCAACACTTTCCGCAATGTCGAGTGCTAGTGAATAAGCTTCTACTTTATGCTGACGACCAGGATAAATTTTCCAAATATCATCAACTGGTTGACGGCCTACGCAAGCAAAGCCTAATCCATTTTCTTCTGCACGTTGTTGGCGTTGCTCCTGAATGCTCATGCCTGGAGTAATACCAAATTGTTGAGTTAAATTTTTAGCAAAATCAAAAGAAAGGCCATCTGAACTAGCATTAGTTTCATCAAACTCTTCATCCTCTGTTTTATCATCTGCTTCATTCTCAAATGAAGGAGAAATTTCAACACTTGCTTGCTTTAATACTGGCGCAGGTATTGATTTTTTTTCAGGGGTAGTCATTTTTGGAGTATTGACTACGCTAGGTTGAGATAATGTGTCTAATGCGGTTTCTTGTGGCTGTGGCGTATTAAACGCTTGAACATCTTGGATGCTTTCTTGTACGCTTTGTTGTATTTCGTGTTGTTTTTGCGCCATTTTCTTGAATTTTTGCTCATCGAGATCAATTTCAAGGTAAAGGACTTCATAACTTACACGATCACCTAACATGGATGACATTTCATCAATGAGATGGTCTTGGAATACTTTGATATGAAACGGTTGGTCATCATTACAACGAGCTAGGCTGTGTCCCCAAATTTCATCAAAGGACACTTCCAATTCAAATTGATAATTTTGCCAAATGGCTAAGGCGTTATTACGAATCGCAAGCAATTTATCAATTGGCGCATTACCTAAACCGTTAAAAAGTACATCCGGGATATAAGGATAAAGATACTCAATGCAACGTCCCATCTTCGCAATCATTGAAAATTGAATGATATACCCATCTTTTTCTAACTCACTTGAAAGCTCGCGAGCAGAAAGGGATTTTCCTAACTTTTTCTCGTAGTATTCTTTCGCTTGCTGAATTCCCAACGCTTTCTCAATAAAGGTTAAATCTGCACGTGTATCATTTTCAATTAAATGACCAATAAGCAAATCTAATTCCGCTTCTACACTATCAGCACTTTCACCTTTCCAGGGTTTATATAAGCATTCAATAGACCAAAAACGTTGATCTTGAGTCTCTGTAAACAGTTCTTTTAATGCTTGAATACGAGTATTCCCACCGTCAGCGATGATATAAAAAGGTTCGCCAGGTCGTTGAGTGATATTTGGTTTATGATCAAGACCACGACGACGAATTGACTCTTTAATCATTTCAAAGTTAGGATTACGTGTCTTACGAGGGTTGTGTTCATAAGGGCGTAATTTATCTAACGTAACGGTAATGTATTTAGATTGCGCAGGATAATGTGTTGCTGTTGTTGTTTGATAAGCAGCAGACTGATTATTAATAGGTTGAACATTTAATCCTTTCGCAATCGCGTCTAATTGACTTTGTTGTTTTTTATTTTTAGCAATAAATGGATTATTCATAATATCTATCCTGTGTCGTTAAATTCTCAAAAATGCTGTATTGACCTTGAAACAGTGTTTTTACTGTGGCTAACGGGCCATTACGCTGTTTACCAATGATGATTTCCGCAATGCCTTTATCTTCTGTGTCAGGGTTATAGATTTCATCTCTATAAAGATGAATGATGACATCAGCATCTTGTTCAAGAGAGCCGGAGTCACGTAAGTCGGCATTGATTGGACGCTTATTAGCTCGATTTTCTAAACCTCGGTTTAGTTGAGATAATGCATAAATTGGGCATCCAGTTTCTTTGGCTAATTTCTTTAAATCATTGGATATTTCGGCAAGTTCTAAATTGCGATTTTCAGTTTTATTTCCAGTTCTCATTAGTTGGATATAATCAATGAAAATCGCTTTAGGTTTGCCGTATAGACGAGTGTTTTTACGTACTTTGGCGCGTAAACGATGAGGTGTTAAAGAAGCTTCATCATCAATTAACAAACGATCTTTCCAGTCTTTTTTAATTGTCCCCATTGCATTAGCAAGGCGAGTCCATTCTTCCTCTTCAAGCTCAGTCGCTTGACGAATAGATTGCAAGCTGACGCGAGAGCGCATTGCCATAAAACGTTCTAATAGTTGATCAGCTGGCATTTCTTGACTGTAAAATTGGATAGGGCTGTCAGGAAATTTATCTAACGTACTTGCGGCAATCGTTTGTGCAAAGGTTGTTTTACCCATTGCTGGACGAGCTGCAATAATGATAAGTTCTCCTGGTTGACCGCCTGTTGTTGCTCTATCTAATTCAATAATGCCTGTTGGTGTTCCACTAACTGGATCGGCATTAATAGAGGACGTTTCCATGCGAGAAAGGATTCGCTCGAAACTTGCATTAAGATCAGCAACACCATCCGTCTCTTGTTCGATGACAATATTGGTATATTGCTTATCAACACTTTCCTCAAAAGAAGTTAATTCAATCTCATCTTTTGAAGATTGCATTTCAGTTACAATAAACTGGCCCAGAGTCAAAAAACGACGTTGTTTGCTATAACGAGAAATAATCTCAGCATACGCAGTGATATTAGATGCAGAAGGGGTATTGTGAATAATGTCAGCTAAGTATGCTAATCCCCCTATCTGATCAATCAGTTTTTTATCTTTGAAATACTGCTCCAAAGTTAAAATATCAGCGGGTTTTCCTTGTGTTAATAGATGGCTAACACCTTCAAACAATACTTTATGAGCTGAGACATAAAAATCATCAGAGCGCAGTAAAGTTGCGATCTCATCAAATTTGTCATTATCAATAATGAGAGCACCAATGACCGCACTTTCCGCTTCAATAGAAGCAATAAGTTTATCAGTCATATTAGCCTTCCTTTTTCATTGGTTTATCAAAAAGTGTTTTAAATTGAGGGAGTAACAAGCAACACAGTTCTTTGATAACAGGATATTCAGCTTGGCTATGGCGATAAACTGGCAATGAATAAGTTGCAGCTTCTCTATATGCCACATGCGCAGGGATTGAAAAATCAAGGAAGGTTTTGCTTTCATCAAAATTGGTTTCAAATAGGACATGCAATTGATTGAGTACAAATTTCACGTCATTAGTATTATCAACGCAATTTGCGATAGCTTTGAGAGGTGGTAATTTGAAGCCAAATGATTCAAAGGTTTCTAAATCTTGATACATTCCGATAGTTCCACGGATAAATTCTTTCGCAGAAAGAATGTGTGGAAGAATAGGGCAGAATAGGATGTCAGCTGCTAAGACAGACATATCGACAGTAATGTCTCTAGTACCTCGAGTATCAACCACAATAACATCATAATTATCAATGTTTTTAATTAAGTGACTAAATCGAATTGCACCATCAGGGGCATTACGTAGAGTTTGACTTACATTGTTTGATGGGTCATTTGATTGAATTAAATCCAAATTAGGAATGGATGTTTTTGAAATGATATGGGAAGGTTCAATATCACGACGGGTTAAAAACTCATAAATACCACCGGGAGCTTCTTCAGTTAAAGCATAATAAGAGCTTAAGGTTGGTTGAGTATCAGTATCAATAAGAAGAGTTCTTAAACCGTGGTCAGCGCAGAACGCCCCAATATTGGCAGCATTTGTACTTTTTGCAGAACCGCCTTTAGTACAAGCGACAGTAATAATATAAGGTTTTTTAGAAACAGAAGAGAAGTCCATAATTCCTCACCTAACGATAATTAAAAATTAAAGTTAAGTATTGGACTAGGTACTGATTATTGGTTTGGAATTAGATGGTGCCCGAAGCCAGACTTGAACTGGCACGCCTCGAAAGGCGAGGGATTTTAAATCCCTTGTGTCTACCGATTCCACCACTCGGGCAAATTGGAGCGGGAAACGAGGCTCGAACTCGCGACCCCGACCTTGGCAAGGTCGTGCTCTACCAACTGAGCTATTCCCGCAGGGCATTCATGTGAAAATTTGGAGCGGGAAACGAGGCTCGAACTCGCGACCCCGACCTTGGCAAGGTCGTGCTCTACCAACTGAGCTATTCCCGCATACGCTGTTAGTGCGGTGCATTTTACGGGAATTTGAAATTCTGTCAATCGAAGATCTGAAAAAAAAATTCAAATGTTGAAAAAATCTTCGTTTCGGTTGAAATTACAGCAAAATTTGACACAAGAATATAATTTTTACAGAGTTTTCAATTTCTACTTTTATCGTGAGTGGCTTTATGACAAAATTAGAACGTTTTGTTCGCCATTAAATCAAGAAAAGTGCGGTCAAATTTTTGCATATTTAGAGGTAAATTATGACACAACAATATTCTATCGATACATTATTAGCCCAGGCGGGGAATCGCAGTGATGAGCGCACTGGTGCGGTTTCAACGCCAATTTATCTTTCAACGGCTTATGGACATCATGGGATTGGCGAAAGTACTGGGTTTGATTATACCCGCACGAAAAACCCAACGCGTAGTGTTTTGGAAGATACTGTAGCAAAATTAGAAAATGGTGATCGTGGTTTTGCCTTTTCCTCCGGCATGGCGGCAATTCAAGTGTTAATGAACTTATTTAAAGGTCCTGATGAATGGATTGTGTCAAGTGATGTATATGGTGGAACTTATCGTTTATTAGATTTTGCCTATAAAAATAACAACAGCGTGAAACCCGTTTATGTGAATACCGCTTCTTTAGCTGAAATTGAAGCCGCTATTACAGCGAATACAAAAGCAATTTTTATTGAAACCCCATCGAATCCATTAATGGAAGAGTGTGATGTGGCAGAAATTGCGAAATTAGCGAAAAAACACAACTTGTTAATGATTGTGGATAATACCTTCTTAACCCCTGTACTATCTCGTCCATTAGATTTAGGCGCGGATATTGTAATCCACAGTGGCACAAAATATATTGCGGGTCATAATGATAGCTTGGTGGGCTTGATTATTGCAAAAGGACAAGAACTTTGTGATCGTATCGCCTATATTCAAAATGGTGCAGGTGCCGTACTTTCGCCGTTTGATTCTTGGTTAACCGTGCGTGGAATGAAAACCCTTTCATTACGTATGAAACGCCATCAAGATAATGCGAAGGCGATCGCAGAATTTTTACGTCAACAGCCACAAATTGATAGTGTGTTATATCCAAACAAAGGTGGTATGCTGTCTTTCCGTTTGAAAGATGAAAATTGGGTGAATACGTTCTTAAAATCAATCAAGTTGATTACCTTTGCGGAAAGCTTAGGCGGTACAGAAAGTTTTATTACCTATCCTGCGACCCAAACTCATATGGATATTCCTGAAGTAGAACGTGTCGCCCGTGGTATTACAAACACATTGTTGCGTTTTTCTGTTGGTTTAGAAGATGTGGAAGACATCAAGGCCGATTTATTACAGGCATTTGCACAGCTTAAATAGTTAGTTTTTATCAATCGGACTAATCTGTGCAATTCTATATACCTTGTGCTATTATGCACGGCATCAATTAATGTTAGGTGTTAATTAATCAATCAACATCTTATTAGATAAGGAAATAAAAATGAGCGAAGTATTACATATTAATGATGCAGATTTTGAAACTGCGGTTGTGCAATCAGATATCCCTGTATTAGTAGATTTCTGGGCACCTTGGTGTGGCCCTTGCAAAATCATTGCGCCAATTTTAGATGAAATCGCACCTGAATTCGCAGGTAAAGCAAAAATCGTTAAAATCAACGTAGATGACAACCAATTAGTGGCAGGTCAATTTGGTGTACGTAGTATTCCAACTTTACTACTTTTCAAAAATGGCCAACTTGTTGCAACACAAGTTGGTGCGTTACCAAAAAATCAATTAGCGGCGTTTATTAATCAACACCTATAATTGAGTGATTAAACATAAAAGATCGGTCAAAAATTTTGATGTTTTTGGCCGTTCTTATTTTTTCTCTCGCCAATAAGTGGCAAAACGAGGTTTTCCGGAGTTGGTTAATCCACGATATTTGTAGGTAATCGTGCTGCCAATAGGTGGTGGATTTTCGCGCTCATTCAGATTAAATCCTGAACCGATTTTGAATTTTCCACGATGATTTTCACAGGTGAGTGAACCGAGTATATTTTCAAATTGTCCTTTTCCTTTATGATGCTCAACCACCATACATTCTTCATCATAAGCGGTTTTAAGCTTCAAAATTTGTGTACTGCGTTTCCGTTCGTAAGGGGCGTTAGGATTACGTAACACAACCCCTTCACCTTTTTTTGCTTCTACTTCATGTAAATAGTTGAATAAGTGTGTTTTATCTTGGATTGGAATTTGTGGAATAATCTTGATATAAGACGTAGGGTTGTTTTTCAAATAATCTTCTAAGATTTGGAGGCGTTCAAAGAGATTTCCTGAGGCATTAGGCACATCGAAAACATAAAGTGTTAATTTTGCCCAATTATCACCTTTAAAGGATTTCGTGATAGAGGCAATCTCTTCAAATTGATTACGTTCACTAAATAGCTCACCATCAATGGCAAAAGGCGGAAATTGAGCCGTAAAGTATGCTGGAGCAGATAAGGGCAATCCTTGACGACTTAATAACGTTTTGCCATCCCAATAACCTCGTACTCCATCTAATTTTTCTGACATTACCCAACCTTGAATATCTTGGTTCTCATAGGTGCTGAATAGCATTAAATCACTATCATTTGCCCAAGTTATCAGACTGAATAGCATACAAAGTAATAAATAAACTACTCGCATAATCTCTCCTTTAAATTGTTTGAGTTTAAAAAGTGCGGTCATTTTTTACAGCGTTTTTAATTGAATTTGTGATTCGTATCGCAAAATAATAAGAAGTAAGCTGGAAAATAGAGAGATAAGAAAGAGCGCTAGATTATTTGAAATGAACGCTATACAATGCCAACGCTATTGCGAATTTTAATTTTTAAGGAGAATAAAATGTATTTTGATCAAATTAAAGCTGAGCTTGTAGAAGCACAAGACGTACTAAATAAATTTGTTTCAGATGATAACAACATCAAACTCATTGAAAAAGCGGCTAAATTGTTAGCCGAAAGCTTTAAAAATGGCGGGAAAGTATTATCTTGCGGTAATGGTGGTTCTCACTGTGATGCTATGCACTTCGCAGAAGAACTAACCGGCCGTTATCGTGAAAATCGCCCTGGTTATCCTGCGATTGCGATTTCTGATGTAAGTCATTTAAGCTGTGTAAGTAATGACTTTGGTTATGAATATGTTTTCTCTCGCTTTGTTGAAGCCGTCGGTAAAGAAGGCGATGTTTTATTCGGATTATCAACATCAGGCAATTCTAAAAATATCTTAAATGCAATTGAAGCGGCAAAAGCAAAAGGTATGAAAGTGATTGCGATGACAGGTAAAGATGGCGGTAAAATGGCAGGTTTAGCGGATGTTGAAATTCGTGTGCCACACTTTGGTTATGCAGATCGTATTCAAGAAATCCACATCAAAGTGATCCATATTTTAATGATGTTAGTTGAATTTGAAATGGCGAAAGAGGCTTAATACGCGACAAGTGCGGTTAAAAATTCAATGATTTAAAGATCCCAAAAAGTTTTTTGGGATTTTTTATAAAAAAACGCTTGCATAAATAATCACTAAAAAGTAATATTTATTCAATCTTATGAATCAATCAAGGATAGCAGTAAACTTAAAATGGCGATTAGTGTTAAAAATTTGAATTTCTTTTATGGTTCATCACAGGCATTGTTTGATATCAATCTTGATGCACAAGAAGGTGATACTGTGGTGTTACTCGGGCCAAGTGGTGCTGGGAAAAGTACGTTAATCCGTACGCTAAATTTGTTAGAAGTACCAACCTCTGGTGAATTGCATATTGCGAATAACCATTTTGATCTGTCTCAAGCGAATAATAATCCAAAGGCTATTCGTCAACTTCGTCAAGATGTGGGGATGGTATTTCAGCAATACAATCTTTGGCCACATTTAACGGTGATTGAAAACCTAATTGAAGCGCCGAAAAAAGTGTTAGGTATTAGCGAGGAAGAAGCAAAAAAAGATGCATTAGAACTTTTAAAACGTTTACGTTTAGAAGAGCATGCCGATCGTTTCCCCCTTCATTTATCAGGTGGTCAGCAACAACGTGTTGCCATTGCTCGAGCATTAATGATGAAACCGCAAGTGTTGTTGTTTGATGAGCCAACAGCTGCACTGGACCCAGAGATTACAGCTCAAGTTGTTGATATCATTAAAGAACTTCAGCAAACGGGTATTACTCAGGTGATTGTGACCCATGAAGTGAATGTGGCACAAAAAGTGGCGACAAAGGTCGTTTATATGGAACAAGGTAAGATTATTGAAATGGGCAGTGCAGATTGCTTTGATAATCCAAAAACCGAACAATTTAAACAATATCTTTCACACTCAGAATAAGGAAACACAACATGAAAAAATTACTTTTAACTGCAATGTTAATGGGCTCAGCTTTTGCTGCGAATGCACAAGAAATCACTTTCGCGATGGAACCGAGCTACCCGCCATTTGAAACAACGAATGAAAAAGGCGAAATCATCGGTTTTGATGTGGATGTAGCGAATGCAATTTGTAAGGAAATTCAAGCAACTTGTCACTTTAAAAGCCAAGCATTTGATGCGTTAATTCCAGGCTTAAAATCTAAACGTTTTGATGCTTCAATTTCTGCGATTGATATTACGGATGCTCGTGCAAAACAAGTGGCATTCTCTAATGCTTACTATGATAGTTCAGCAAGTTATGTTGCGTTAAAAGGCAAAGCGGATTTAGCTTCGGCAAAAACAGTTGGTGTTCAAAACGGAACAACATTCCAACAATATACTGCAGCAGAAAGCAAACAATATAATGCGAAAGCTTATGCCAGCCTTCAAGATGCGATCTTAGACTTAAAAAATGGCCGTATTGATATTATCTTCGGTGATACAGCGGTGCTAGCTGATATGATTTCAAAAGAAGCTGAAATTCAATTTGTAGGTGACAAAGTGACAGACAAAAAATATTTCGGTAACGGTTTAGGTATCGCGGTAAATAAATCAAGTAAAGAATTGCTAGAAAGCTTGAATAAAGGTTTAGAAGCGGTAAAAGCAAATGGCGAATACCAAAAAATCTATGATAAATGGATGACTAAATAATCTATGTTTTATGATTATCTTACATTAATTGGACATGCAGCCCTAATGACCTTAGGGCTTGCTATTTGCTCTCTGATTGTCGGTTTATTACTCAGCATTGTTTTTACAGGACTAGAGGCTAATAAATATGCATTTATTGCAAAACCAACGGCGATTATTATTGCTTTATTACGTGGTTTACCAGAAATCTTAGTCGTATTATTGATTTATTTTGGTTCAACCCAAGTTGTGGAAATGCTGACAGGAGAGTATATCGAATTTAGTGCCTTTGGTTGTGGTGTATTTGCATTGTCTTTGATTTTTGCCTCTTATGCTTCCCAAACCTTACGTGGTGCGATTCAAGCCATTCCAAAAGGGCAGTGGGAATCAGGTGCTGCTTTAGGATTAAGCCGTCCTTATACCTTCATCAATTTGATCATGCCACAAGTATGGCGACATGCTTTACCGGGCTTAAGCAATCAATGGTTAGTCTTATTAAAAGATACGGCGTTGGTATCATTAATTGGTGTCGATGATTTAATGCGTCAAGCAGGATACATCAATACCAATACTCATGAGCCTTTCACTTGGTATGGCATTGCAGCATTAATTTATTTAGTGATTACGTTGATCAGTCAAGCGGGGATTCGCAAATTAGAATTACGTTTCACTCGATTTGAACGGGGAGTCGAATAATGTTTCAAGAGTATTTAGCTGTTATTGCTCAAGGTATTCCGACTAGCCTGTTGCTTACGGTTGTCGCATTGTTTATTGCCTTTTTCCTAGCATTGGGCTTAACCTTCTTGCTTTCTATTGGCAATAAATTGGTGAAAAGTTCGGTCAATTTGTTCCTTGTTTTATTTACAGGCACCCCACTTTTAGTGCAATTTTTCTTAATTTATGCAGGCCCAGGCCAATTCCAATGGTTGGTGGACAGCCCATTATGGGGATTATTCTCCAACGCATGGTTCTGTGCAGCATTAGCTTTGGCTTTGAATAGTGCCGCTTATTCAACCCAATTATTCCACGGAGCAGTAAAAGCGATCTCTAAAGGTCAATGGGAAAGCTGTGCAGCATTAGGTTTAAGTCGTATGCAGACTTTAAAAATCCTCATTCCTTATGCGTTAAAACGTGCGCTCCCGTCTTATACCAATGAAATTATCTTGGTATTTAAAGGGACAGCATTAGCTTCTACCATTACGATCATGGATATCATGGGATATGCACGCCAACTTTACGGCACAGAATATGATGCGCTAACTATCTACGGTATTGCAGGCGGTATTTACCTCATCATTACGGGTATCGCCACTTTATTACTCCGTCAGTTAGAAAATAAAGTGTTGTCATTCGAACGTATTGATACCGCCAAGGCATAAAGTGCGGTCAAAATAGAAACAAATCGGGCAGTTTAAAAATTGCCCGATTTTTTATATGATTAAAGAAAATATTTTTATTTATGAGGCAATTATGTCCGAATCATCTTCCCTAAAATTCCATCTCGAACTATTACGTTTAATTCCGAAAAACTATTCCATTAGCTCACTAGAACTGCGAGAGAAATTGCTCGCATTAGGCATTGAGCGTGATTTGCGCAGTATTCAGCGTGCACTAAATACGTTATGTGAACAGTTTGAAATTGATTGCAATACCAATGATAAACCTTATAGCTATCGTTGGAAACCCGATGCAAAAGGCTTAGATATGCCGATTTTAAACGAACAGCAATCGTTAGTGTTGATGTTGGCAAAACAATATTTAGCTGGCAACCGGCCAATATTATGCAATCGATGGAAGGGTTCTTTAAACAAGCGGATTACAATCTTGCTTATGAACCGCATAAAAAAGGCGCTTCAGAATGGCTCAATAAAGTGGCTATTGCACCAACTAGCCAGCCATTATTACCTGCCAAAATCAATCCAGAAATTTTTTCTCAAATTAGCACCGCACTTTATCAAAATCGATTTTTACAGGTTCATTATCGGAGTATTCACGGTAAAGAACATAAGGCACAGGTTAAGCCATTGGCTTTGGTACAACAAGGACCAAGTAGCTATTTAGTTGCACAATATGAGAATGGCGATATTTTACACCTTGCTTTGCATCGTTTGCTTAAGGTAACAGTGAGTACAATGATATTTGAACGCCCTGATTTTAATTTGAAATCTTATGTAAAAAGCCAAAAGTTTGGTTTTACCTATGGTCGAAAAATTCGATTAACTTTCCGCATTAATAAAGATATTGGTGGCTTTTTAACAGAAACACCATTATCAACAGATCAAACAGTAAAAGATTCTGGGGATGATTATGAAATTTCAGCAACTGTGATCGAAAGTCAAATGCTGGAATGGTGGATAGCTCACTTTGGTGAAAATTATCAAGAAATTGAGCGTGTATATTTAGAAGAAGTATAACGACATAAATTGTCGCTTTGTGCTTTATGATAAATCTATCTGAAGAGAGGATATTCAAATGAAACAGATTGTGTACATTGATATGGATAATGTGATGGTAGATTTTCCATCAGGTATTGCAAAACTAGATGATAAAACTAAGCAAGAATACGAAGGTCGATATGATGAAGTTGAGGGTATTTTTAGCTTAATGGAACCCATGCCGAATGCGATTTCTGCTGTGAATAAATTGATGAAAAAATACCATATTTATGTGCTTTCTACTGCTCCTTGGCATAATCCTTCCGCTTGGAGTGATAAAGTAAAATGGATTCAACATTATTTCGGTGAAGAAAAAGGTTCAGCCTTATACAAACGATTGATTTTATCCCATCATAAAAATCTCAACCAAGGCGATTATTTAATTGATGATCGCACTAAAAATGGTGCTGGCAAATTTCAAGGCGAGCATGTTCATTTTGGTACAGAACAGTTTGCTAATTGGAATTGCGTCTTATCTTACTTAGGCTGTGGGCCTTTTACACCAAGCGATATTTTGCAAGATTGTTTGCAAAAGCCAGCCGCCCTTGTGCAAGTTAAAAATGAGGAGCAAAGCAGAGTCATTGGTGCTTTTTCAGATCGCTATAAATGGCAAGTGTTTAATTTGGCATGTGTTTATGCAGATGAAACAGCAACCAAATACAAAACGGTCTATTTAATTATCAGCCCTTATCTCAGTGATGAATTTAAAATGCGTATTGAAGCAATGAGTGCCCATATTCAAGCCGAATATGACGTGTTATTACGCTCAAAATCGCAGCTAAAACAATATTTCCAACGCCTTTCAGAGAAGCCATTCTTGCATATTGAAAGCTATAATTATCAACCGCTTTATAAAGCAGGGAATATTTTTGGCATGATGGCGAGAGATAGACAGGTTGATGAAATTTTAGAAGAAAAAGGAGCCTGAAAAATGACATAAAAAAATAAACCAATTTGCGTAGTATTTACGGGAGCTGGCATAAGTGCCGAAAGTGGTATTCCAACTTTTAGAGCGGAAGATGGCTTGTGGGCGGGGCATAAAGTAGAAGAAGTTTGCACGCCCGAAGCTTTAAAGAAAAACCGTGCAAAAGTATTGGCGTTTTATAATGAACGACGTCGTAATGCTCAAACTGCAGAGCCTAATGCAGCACACTTGGCTTTGGTTGAATTGGAAGCGTTTTATGAAGTTCATATAATCACTCAAAATGTGGATGATTTACATGAGCGAGCAGGAAGTACTAACGTACTCCATTTACATGGTGAACTGAACAAAGCTCGCAGCAGTTTTAATACCGATTACATTGTTCCATGTTTGGGTGATCAACTGTTAGAGGATAAGGATAATCACGGTCATCCAATGCGTCCACATATAGTCTTTTTTGGGGAAAATGTACCCATGTTTCCTAAAGCAGAAAAGTTAGTGAAAAAGGCAGATATTGTGATTGTTATTGGCACTTCATTACAGGTTTATCCCGCTAATGGATTGGTAAATCTCGCTCCATATGGTTCACTTATCTATTTGATCGATCCTAATCCTAATACAGGATTTGTTCGCAAGAAAGTGATTGCAATAAAAGAAAAAGCGGGTGAGGGCGTTCCGAAAGTGGTCGCTGAGTTATTGGAGAAAATTAAAAAATCATAGAAAAATAACTGCACTTTTTAAACAAATAGCGACTTCGGTCGCTATTTCATTGCTAATGAATTAATGAGAAACGTATGCATCCAGTAATTGAATTTTATTTAGAACAAAGAAAAAGCCAACATAATTTATCTTTGCAAGATATGTGGGCAATGCCAAAAAGAATGATTGGTGATGCTTATTTGTATATTCCTTGGCTTTTACCCGTTACTGAAAGTTCCAAATGGAATCGTTCAGTACCAGTTTTTAACGAAGAAGACCTGGCTATTTTTATTGGAGATGAAGCAATTCAAAATAAATATTTACATTCTATTGATTTTATTCTGGATTACTTCTATTTATATCGTGAACGTAATCAATTTTATCCTAAACCTGAATTAACTAAACGTAAAGTTTGGCTACGCAATATTGGGCATGAAAGTAAGAAGATTTCCCGCATCATTCGTAGTTTAAATTATTGCGGTCATCCTGAGTTGGCTAAAAGTTTACAGCAACTGGCAATAAAATTAGGTCAAGAAAAAGGCGTAATTCAAGAAGAAACCATAGGGATTTGGACAAATCTACTTAAATAATGAGGATAAAATAATGGTAACAGAAGAGTTTAAAAAAGTAGCGGTATCTTTTGCTGGTGGAGATGGCGGAAACCCTAAATCAGAAGTGTGGTTTTGTGGGTTAGAATGGGGGATTGGTGGTGAAGCTTCTCCTGATGATTTTTATAAGAAATTTAGTTTAAGCCCTAAATTAATACCGCACTCTTGGTTAGAGGACGATTTTGATGGTAGTTGGACTACGCAATATAATCAAAAATTATGTTGGTTTTTGTGGTACTACTATAATTTAGATTGGAAAAGTGGTGAAAGCTATGAGTATTTTGTTAGTACTTATAATGTGCTTTATCCACAGGGTATTGGTTTTAAACTAAATATGCTACCAATCAATTTCAAAAATAGAGCATCAATTCAATGGAATGAACAATTCATTAAGATGACAGGATTTGAAACATTCGATGAATATAGAGAATGGTGTGTTGAAAATCGTGGTGCTTTTTATCGTCAACTTATAGATGAATGTAATCCTAAAGTTATTATTTGTACGGGAGTCACTGAAAAAGATAACTTCTTTAAGTTTTTTACTGGAGAAGCCGTATATGAAACTAAAGCGTTGAAAGAATTTAATATCTTCTATCGCAAGTACAATGATACTTTAATTTGTGTTTGCCCATTTTTTGGTGGCCCAAGTGGCATTAATTCTTACGACAAAATGGAAGCATTAGTAGAGTCAGTAAAAGAATTATGTAAATAATTTTTTTATTAAGTTTAACGTTGATAGATAAATAGCGACTTCGGTCGCTATTTATCATTACTTCTCTTACTTATGTTTAAGCATATGCATAATGAGCCTAATGAGTGTTTCTTTTTGTTTCGGATCAGATTCTGCAACTAATAAAGTGAGAGCTGCAAGCCCCGTATCATTGATAACTGGATGCCCATTATGATCAAACAAACGCCCATTTCTATGTAAGAAATCTACAAATAAAAATGCGCCACTACGTTTATTACCATCTGAAAAAGGGTGGTTCTTGACGACAAAATAAAGTAAATGCGCTGCTTTTGCTTCAATACTTGGATAAGCGGGTTCACCAAATACACTTTGATCTAAATTGCCTAGAATCGCAGATAAGCCGTTATCTCGTTCACGTCCAAAGAGATCACTTGCTTCACCTTTTTCCATCAGCTGTGATTTTAACTCTGCTAGTGCAGAACAAGCCTCAGCATAAGTCGGTAATGTACCACCTTGCTGTGTTTGTGGTTCGGCAAGTAAACCTTCATCATATTGTTGTAGCCATAAAAACGTATGCGTATAACGGCTGACAATATCCACTAATCCACGACCACTTTCTAGCGTTAATTCTGCTGAATTTGCCGTTTTTTGAATAAGCGCAAGTGCTTGTTCTAATTCGTGAGCATTTTGCTGTAAACGTTTTTGGTTAATGGCATAGCCTTGAGTCAGATATTCTTTTAAACGTGCAGTTGCCCAACGGCGGAAACTAATGCCTTGTTTAGATTTTACTCTATAGCCAACAGAGATAATCATATCTAAATCATAATGCTCAATTTCACGATTGACTTGGCGTTTACCTTCTTGGCGAACTATCCGGAATTTCCGGATAGTTGATTCTTTCTCAAGTTCTTCGTCATCAAATATATTGGTAATGTGCTCATTAATGGTGCGAATATCTTTACCAAATAACATAGCCATCTGCGCTTGGGAAAGCCAAACGGTGTCATTTTCAAATCTCACTTCCACTTGCGTTGTGCCATCTTGAGCTTGGTAAATTTCAATCGGGTTTTGGTTATTCATATTATTTTCCTTAATAACTTACATGTATATATAACTAGATAAATATGCATATTGCAATACAGATCATCTTATTTGCAAAAAACCTTCTAAAAATAACCGCTTTCAATATTCACAAACGACACAAGTTGTCGCTTCCTTTCATATAATTTTTCCATAAAGAGAAATTCTTTACTTCTTACATATTTATAAAGCCTTTAATTAAGAAAAAGGAGCAAATAATGGCAATGAAAGTAATTATGGCAAGAGATCCACTTTTTGAGGATGTAAAAAAATTTGTGCAACAAGAAAAATTTACATCTGGTTCACGGATTCAACGCAGATTTAGTTTGGGATTTAATCGAGCAGGGAGAATTTTAGAACAACTAGAAGAAGCAGGCGTTATTTCACCAATGAAAAATGGACATAGAAAAGTATTATGAAAAATGACTTAAATTATGCAGTGGAACTTATCCGCAAGGCAGACGGTATTTTAATTACTGCTGGGGCTGGAATGAGCGTGGATTCAGGTTTGCCGGATTTTAGAAGTGTCGGCGGGTTTTGGAATGCCTATCCAATGTTTAAAGGCCGTAATATCAATTTCCAAGATATTGCGACACCATGGGCTTATGAAACCCATCAAGAGTTAGCTTATTGGTTTTATGGGCATCGTTTGTTGCAATATCGTGCAACAAGCCCGCATGAGGGCTACCAAATTTTAAAACGTTGGGCAGAAAGCACACCGTATGGTTATTTTATTTTTACAAGCAATGTAGATGGGCATTTTCAGAAAGCGGGGTTTGAAGAAGGGCGCATTTATGAAGTGCATGGCACACTAGAGCGTTTGCAGTGTGCGCATAATTGCCGCGATTTAAGCTGGTCTGCAAAAGAATTTCAACCAGTGGTGGATAACGAAAACTTGCGCTTATTGAGTGAGCCGCCTCGTTGCCCTTATTGTCAGCGTTTAGCAAGACAAAATGTGCTTATGTTTGACGATTATTTTTACAGCAGTAATTATCAAAATTTAAAACGAAATAAGCTCGATTTATGGTTGAAAGAAGTGCAAAATCTCGTCGTCATCGAACTGGGGGCAGGGAAAGCCATTCCAACTGTGCGTCGATTTTCTGAACGTACGGCAAAAGCAAAAAAGGGTGGATTTATCCGTATTAACCCACAAGATGCAGGCGTGCCGAAAATGCACTTTTTAAGTCTAGAAATGAAAGCGTTAGATGCGCTAAAAGCGATTGATCGCTTTCTAAATCCTTCTCAACAAGCGGTTGAATAATGGAAAATTTTTGCGAAATTACCTTCTGCCAACAAATTGGCAGCAACAAGCGACACAACCAAGATGCCCTTTTCAATGGCGAGGCGGTGTTTCAATATAAATTCAAAACGGCTGAAAAACGCCTTGAAAACCGACCGCACTTTATTGTGGGCGTGGCAGATGGTATTTCCAATAGCAATCGACCTGAAAAAGCGAGCAAGTTGGCTATGCAATTGTTAAGCCAAATGGAAAGCATAAGTCGTCAAACGATCTACGATTTACAATCCAGTTTATCAGCAGAATTGGCTGAGAATTATTTTGGCTCAGCAACCACGTTTGTGGCAGCTGAAATTGATCAAATCACCCGTAAAGCGAAAATTCTGAGCGTAGGCGATAGCCGTGCTTATTTAATTGATGCGCAAGGTAAATGGCAACAGATTACCCAAGATCATTCTATTCTGTCTGAATTATTGGCCGATTTCCCCGATAAAAAAGAGGAAGATTTCGCTACGATTTATGGCGGCGTTTCTTCTTGTTTAGTTGCTGATTATTCCGAATTTCAAGATAAAATTTTTTATCAAGAAATTGAAATTCAAAAAGGGGAAAGTTTATTACTGTGTTCTGACGGATTAACAGATGGTCTTTCAGAAGAAGTGAGAGAAAAGATTTGGAAACAATATGATAATGATAAATCTCGATTGACTGTATGTCGTAAATTAATTGCGAAACAAGGGTTTTATGATGATTTGTCGGTTATAATCTGTGCGTTTTGATTTATATTATAAAAATATTCTAAGGAACCTAAATTATTATGAGTGATGAAAAAGCAAAAATACTTAAGATTGAAGATGTATTTGATTTGAAGTTGAGCATTCCTGATTATCAAAGACCATACAAATGGACAGTTAAAAATGTTCAGCAACTGATTGATGATTTACTTACGCATTTCCGTGATAGCAAAGTTTATCGAATCGGTACAATTGTGTTATATAAAAATGATGGTAAGTCTGAAATAGTTGATGGACAACAGAGACTTACTACGCTATCGCTATTGCTTCATAAATTAGGTAGGAACGATATTTTATTTTTGCAGGAAAAGTTAAGTCATAGTATTAGCAAATTTAATATTCTAGAGAATTATAAGTTTATTAATAGCTATAATTTCCCTTCAGGATTTGAAGAGTATATCTTAAAAACATGCGAAATGGTTCGTATTGAACTTGATGATTTAGATGAGGCTTTTCAGTTTTTTGATTCACAAAATTCAAAAGGGAAACCTTTAGAGTCTTATGATTTGCTTAAAGCGTATCATTTACGAGAAATGAAAGATAAATCCAAAGAGATTATTCATCATTGTGTTGAACGTTGGGAGAAATCTGCACTTTCTCAAGAAATCAATAATTTAGATAAAATTATCAACTATATTCTTTTTAGATTGCGCCGATGGCACTATCAAGAAAGCGGAGAGGTTTTTACATCGGACGAGCTAGAGACATTTAAAGGCGTATCAGAAAGTACTAACTATCCTTATCTTAGCCCTCTGTTTGCAACAAAGGTTGTAGAGAAATTAGCACAACAAAATCCTATGTTTTATCATCCAAGATTTGTGAGAACAAATTTTCAAACGATACAAACGTTAATAAATGGTGAGCAATTTTTTGATTATGTTCAGTATTATGCTGAAAGCTATGAAAAATTATTCAAAGAAGGAATTGGACTTGTTGATAAAGTGACAAAAATTAACGGTAAAGATCTAGGAAAAGGTGTAAATACTTTTCTCAATAATCAAGATTATTGCTATCGAGTAGGTGATAAGTATTTAAAAAATTTATTTGAATGTATAGTGTTATTCTATTTTGATAAGTTTGGTGAAATATATTTAGATGAATTTATAAATAAAGCATTTTTATGGGTTTATCGAATTCGTTTTGAATATCAGCGCATTACTTTCAAAACTATAGAAGATGAGGCTCACTCAAAAAATGGATTATTTAATCATATAGAGAAATCTTCTACACCAATACAAGTGCTGAGATATACCTCAGCAATACGTGAAGATAAGTTTAATAACATAGACAATAAAATAAAGGAAGTTTTTGAGGTGAAGAAATGAGCAATGTTAAAGAATATGTAAAAACATTAACTATATCCGATTTATTTAATGGTGAGAATAAATGTAACTATATTATTCCAATCTATCAACGTAATTATGCCTGGGGTGATTATGAAATTAGTTCATTGCTTCAAGATATAAAAAATGCTTGTGAAAAAACTAAAGAGCAAGATAAAAATTATTATATTGGAAGTCTCGTTGTTTCTCGTCGAGAAAATAGTAATTTTGAAGTAATTGATGGGCAGCAACGATTAACAACACTTACGTTAATAATGCATCACCTTGGTAAATTAAGTTTTAGAAATGTTTCTTTTGAGCATCGAGATGAATCTGAACAAGCATTATCCAATCTTAATTCTGAAAAATTACCAAGTAATTTTTCACAAGCATTAAAAACAATTAAGAAAGTAATTGGTGAATGGGGAAATAATAAAGATGAAATTGTAAAATTCCTTTTGGATAAAGTTGAAATTATCCGAACTGAAGTGCCAGAGGGAACAGATTTAAACCATTATTTTGAAATTATGAATACCCGTGGAGAACAGCTTGAAAAACATGAAGTTTTAAAAGCCCGTTTAATGAAGAAATTATCGGGAGATATTGAAAAATCATTGTTTGCTAAGATTTGGGATGCTTGTTCAGATATGAGTCGTTATGCTGTAATGGGGTTTGATTCTAAAATAAGAGGAGTAATATTTAGTGATAAATGGTCAGAAAAACCAAAATGCTTTATGGAAATAATTGAAGATATTGAAGAATACAATAAGGAAATTGAAAAGAAGAATAAGGATGAAAATAAGAAATCACCTATTATCAATATACAAAGAGATGTAGATGGTATAAAGATTTTAGATCTTATTAATGGAAGTAAAAATAGTGTGGTTAATAAAAATGACTTTGTAGATAAATATGATGGTGGTTTTACTCCTGTTATTGACTTTCCTAATTTCTTAATGCATGTTTTAAGAATTTATTTAGAAATGACTGATAAATGCGGAGATTTTACCAAAATAGTGCCGTTAGATGAAAAATACTTATTAAATTCTTTTGAAGGACAAATTAAAGATGATGAAGCTGTTAGAAATTTTATTTATGTTTTATTGATTTGTCGCTATCTTTTTGATTGCTATATTATCAAATCTAACACAATTAGAACTGGGGAAGAAAACTGGTCCTTATGGGCAGTTATGCCTAATGATTCAAGTTATTACTATAAAAATACATTTGGTAATAATACTGAAAGTAAAAATGATGAAGAGTTAGATAATTCTGATGATACTAAAACAGTGGTTATGTTGCTTTCAATGTTCCATGTTTCTAACCCATCTCGTATTTATAAAAACTGGTTGTATGCAGTATTACGTTGGTTATTTAATAATAAGGATAATATAACTCCTGGTAACTATATTCATTTTCTAGAAGAACTTTGTGATAAATTCTATTTTGGTAATAACTGTCAAGGAAAAGATATTACAGAGATTATATTAGATAAAGTGGAATTTGAATTGAACTCAGGAAGTAAAGAAAATTCGAATGATAAAGAATGTTGGGATAGAGGGGTAAATGTTCCTAACTTTGTATTTAATCGACTAGATTATCAGTTATGGAAATTTTTCCACGAACAAGAACAAAAAGTAGAAAATTTGTCAGAAAATGACAAATGGTTAACTATTAAAAATAAAGAGGTTATTTGGAAAAAGTTTAGATTTACCTTTAGAAGTTCAGTAGAGCATCATTATCCTCAACATCCATCTGAAGAGCATGGATTAGAGAAGTTGGAACAAGCGATCCTAGATAATTTTGGTAACTTATATTTGTTGTCTCAAAGTAAAAATTCTCGTTTGAGTAATTTGCCTCCAGAAGCAAAGTTAACATATTATCCTAATGGTGATTATGATAGTCTAAAACAGGCTTTAATGATGGAAAAAACAAAAGAGCTTAATAATTGGAAAGCAGAGGAGATATTAAAGCATGGTGAAGAGATGTGGGCGTTGTTAAATACTCCAATTTCTGAAATCTCTAAATCATAACGACACAATCTGTCGCTCTACTTCTTAAACTATGCTCAAGCCTATTAGGTTTGAGCATTTTTTATTGGAGTGATGATTATGTCGAAATTCAAACTTAACCCGTCGTTGGTTTCTCCTTATACCGAAAAATTAATGTTACAACTTTTATTAGAGCATCGAGGATTTTCAGAGGTTTTTCAGAGGTTTTTCATGAAGATGTTTGGCGATATGACAATATTGCAGCGGCTTTAGGTTTACCGAGTGGAATGGAGCGTTGTGATGATTTCCGTGAGAAAGTGAAGAAATTATTGCAAGCACGAAATAAAACGTTGCCAAAATTGACCGCACTTTGCGTAAACGAGAATTCAATTATTCAACAAAATATCGATAAATTGACTGAATTATTATCATTGAATACAGCTGAGCAGACAGTTTTTCGCTTAGCTATTCAGTTCCGTTTAGATGAAGCATTGAAAGAATTGAGTGGAGCATTACCAAAATCTAATTTGGCAGAGCTAGGTGAGGTATTATCAAATTTATTTGATTTACCCAAATCGGACATTATTTCTGCCTTAAAAGATAAAGGAAAACTATTAGGCTATGGCTTGCTCGCTCGACACTATAATCCAGATAGAATCCATGAATATTTGGATTGGGGAAAAATGTTAGATTTTGATGAATTCATCTCAGAACCATTAAATGAACAGGTGTTATTAAAAGTTTGTACAAAACCAGCTATTGAGCCTAGTTTGAGTTTAGAAGATTTTGCTTATTTAAACGAGATGAAAACAATGATGCTGGATTATCTTCAGTCCTCATTTGCTACTCATAGAAAGGGGGCGAATATTTTAATTTATGGTGCACCAGGTACAGGAAAAACAGAGTTTGCAACTTTGTTGGGTAAAGCGTTGAGCGTTTCGGTAAATAATATTACCTACATGGATGAAGATGGGGATGTGATTAGCGCTGAAGATCGTTTGAATAAATGTCGTTTTGCGCAAAAGGTGTTAGAAGGGCAATCTTCGTTATTGATTTTTGATGAAATAGAAGATGTTTTTCGTGCCGGTTTTTTTGAACGTTCAGTAGCGCAGAAAAATAAAGCTTGGATGAATCAGTTATTGGAAAACAATAACGTACCGATGATTTGGTTATCTAATTCTGTTTCGGGCATAGATCCCGCTTTTTTACGTCGCTTTGATTTAATTTTAGAAATGCCGGATTTGCCGTTGAAAAATAAGTCAGCACTGATTACGCAACTGACTGAGGGAAAATTAACTCAGGCTTATGTACAACATTTCGCTAAAGTGCGGTCATTAACACCGGCGATTTTAAGCCGCACAATTCGGGTGGCAAAGGAACTCAATACGACAAATTTTGCTGAGACTTTGCTCATGATGTTTAATCAAACGTTAAAATCGCAAAATAAACCGAAAATTGAATCGCTTGTTTTAGGCAAAGCCGACTACAACTTGGATTATGTGGCTTGTAACGACAATATTCATCGTATTAGTGAAGGGTTAAAACAGTCGAAAAAAGGGCGAATTTGTTGTTATGGCCCGCCGGGAACAGGAAAAACTGCTTGGGCTGCGTGGCTTGCGGAACAGTTGGACATGCCGCTATTGCTAAGACAAGGCTCTGATCTGCTTAATCCTTATGTGGGCGGGACAGAACGGAATATCGCACAAGCTTTTGAACAAGCGAAAGCTGATAATGCCTTATTGGTGCTAGATGAAGTGGATACGTTCCTGTTTTCACGCGATGGCGCAGAACGTAGTTGGGAACGTTCACAAGTAAATGAAATGCTAACGCAAATTGAACGTTTTGAGGGATTGATGGTGGTTTCAACAAACCTGATTGAAGTGCTTGATTCTGCAGCATTACGTCGTTTTGATTTGAAATTGAAGTTTGATTATTTAACACTGAAACAACGTTTAGATTTCGCTAAACAACAGGCTGAAATTTTAGGGTTGCCATCATTATCGGAAGAGGATTTAAGTCAGATTGAATTACTTAATCTGCTGACGCCTGGAGATTTTGCTGCAGTGGCTCGTCGTCACCAATTTTCGCCTTTTCAGAAAGTACAGGATTGGTTGAGCGCATTACAAGGGGAATGTGAAGTGAAACCAGCATTTTCTGCAACGACAAGGCGGATAGGGTTCTAATTAAAGTGCGGTGAAAATTCTCATTATTTTTTGACCGCACTTTTTATTCTCCAGTTAGCCAACTTGCCAATAAGATAACGATAGTAAAAATAGCCAACCAAATAAGGTGAAGTTTGGTGCTTTTTAGATTAATTTCGGCATTTTGTTGGCGTCGTTGTTCAAGTTTTTGTTTGTAAATTTCAAGATGTTCTTTTTTAAAAGAAAACCCACAATTTGGACAAAATTGGGCAGATTCGCTGATTTTTTTACGACATTCAGGGCAGCGGGTGAGGGCCATTGATGATCCTTTATTAATTATTTGAATTTATATCCCTATTGTAAGTGAAAAAAGAGTAATGATAAACGTGATATGGATCACAAAATTAAAACATTGTAAAAATTAAAATTTTGATTTTGATGATTTTCACTTAGAATACCGCCGACGAAGTCTAGTATATGACTAAATTTCGGTATTCATTTATTCCTGAGGAGTATTTTTTATGTTGTGGTTTTTCTTCTGCGTGGCGTTGTTGCTTGCAGGTTATTTCTTTTATAGTCGAGTGATTGAGCGCATTTTTGTGATCAATCCAAATCGTCAAACGCCAGCGTATGCCATGAATGATGGCGTTGACTATATGCCAATGTCTAAAACTAAGATTTGGTTAATTCAATTATTAAATATTGCAGGCACAGGCCCAATCTTTGGTCCGATTCTTGGTGCGTTATACGGACCAGTTGCAATGCTTTGGATTGTGGTGGGTTGTATCTTTGCCGGTGCGGTACACGATTATTTCTGTGGAATGTTAAGTGTGCGTAATGGCGGTGCATCTATGCCTAACCTTGCAGGTAAATACTTAGGTCGTCCAGTTAAAGCATTTATTAACATCTTAGCTGTTGTACTTTTATTATTAGTGGGTGTGGTATTCGTTGCAAGTCCAGCTCAATTAATGGGTACGATTACAATGGATGTGTTCGGTGCTGCATCAGGTAGCATTTCTATTAGCAATGCGGAAGAAATCCATCAAGTAGCTGAAGCAGGTGGTATTACCGTTTGGGGTATGGATAAAGCGACTGTTATCAGTGTTTGGACTGGTATCATTTTCATTTACTATATTCTTGCGACATTACTTCCGATTGATAAAATCATCGGTCGTATCTACCCATTCTTCGGTGCATTATTACTCTTTATGTCTGTAGGTATGGTATATGGTTTAGTCAGTGCAGATCTTAGCTCAGCAGACCCAATTTCTTTTTATCGTTCTGTGGACGGTATGTCTTTTGAGAAATTCTTCCAAAACTTTGAAACCCGTGCAGATTTACCATTATGGCCACTCTTGTTCTTAACAATATCTTGTGGTGCATTATCTGGTTTCCACGCAACACAAAGCCCGTTAATGGCGCGTTGTACTGAAAACGAAAAAGAAGGACGTTTCATTTTCTACGGTGCGATGATCGGTGAAGGTGTGATTGCGTTAGTATGGTGTGCAGTTGGTTTAAGTTTCTATGATTCTTTACCAGATTTATTAGCAGCGATTAAAGCAGGTTCTCCTTCTAAAGTGGTTTATGACTCTTCTATCCACTTCTTAGGTCTTGTTGGTGGTATTTTTGCAGTGTTAGGTGTGGTTGTTCTTCCAATTACATCAGGCGATACAGCATTCCGTGCGGCACGTCTTGTTATTGCAGAATTTTTCCATTTAGAACAAAAAACCTTAGCTAAACGTTTAATTATTGCTGTGCCATTATTCGTGGTTGGTTATATCGTATCAAAAGTGGATTTCTCTATCTTATGGCGTTACTTCACTTGGGCGAACCAAACTACTGCGATGGTTATGTTATGGACTGCAGCTGCGTATTTATATCGCTATAATAAATTCCACTGGATATGTACAATCCCTGCGGCATTTATCAGTACCGTATGTTTTACTTACCTTGCATACAACAAAATCGGTTTTGGTTTAGACTATCAATTATCTGTTTATATCGGCTTAGGCTTAACAGTACTTTGTTTAGTTTTATTCTTCACACAGCTTAAACCATTAGGTGATCGTGACGAAGAAGCGTATGTAAATAACTAATTAAATCGAGTTAAAAATTGAAAACCGTTTGAGGAAAACCTCAAACGGTTTTTTTGTTTATTTTGTTACCAAAATTTACCAATCTTTACGTTTTAATTGCTTGCAAGTTAAGGCTACAACCGATAAACTTACATAAAGTGGTGAAAAGTGGAATTTTGTGGAGAATTCTGCTAATTTTTCTAAAAAAAACGTTTAAAGGTAGAAAAATGTTTCGTGGTGCAGCAGCGGTAAATTTAGATGCGAAGGGTCGAGTAGCGATTCCTACGCGTTATCGTGCTGAAATCATGGAAAAGAACCAAGGCCAAATGGTTTGTACTGTTGATATTCGTCAGCCTTGTTTATTACTTTATCCTTTAGATGAATGGGAAAAAATCGAACAAAAACTACTTTCACTTTCCAACTTTGACCCAAATCAACGTCGTTTACAACGTGTTATGCTTGGTTATGCCACAGAATGTGAAATGGATGCACAAGGTCGTATCTTATTAAGTGGTCCATTACGTCAACACGCAAAATTAGAAAAAGGCTTAATGTTGGTTGGGCAGTTGAACAAATTTGAAATTTGGAGCGATACAGAATGGTTCGCACAAATTGATGAAGATATCGAAATTGGCTCAAGTGCTGAATTCGGTGCTTCTGAAGAATTAAAAATGCTGTCATTATAGAACAGCAGCACTAGCAGGATAAGCGGTGCTTGCGCCGCTCTATCTTCTCTTTATCGATTTTGATTTAACGTTTACTTTTTTACTTATGACTACGCAAAATTCCTTTTCTGCACCTGAACATATCACGGTTTTGCTTCACGAAGCGGTGAATGGTTTGGCGTTGAAAGAAAATGGAATTTATATTGATGGCACCTTCGGACGAGGCGGCCATTCTCGCCTTATTCTTTCTCAACTTTCTGAAAATGGTCGTTTAATTGCGGTAGATCGTGATCCGCGTGCGATTGCTGAAGCTGAAAAAATTCGAGACCCTCGTTTTCATATCGAACATACGAGCTTTTCACACATTCCAGACATCTGTCAAAAACTTGATTTAGTTGGTAAAGTTGACGGAATTTTGCTGGATTTAGGCGTTTCATCTCCGCAGCTTGATGAAGCTGATCGTGGTTTCAGTTTTATGAAAGATGGTCCGTTAGATATGCGCATGGATACCACACAAGGTTTATCAGCAGCAGAGTGGCTAAAACAAGTATCTGTTGATGATTTAACTTGGGTGTTAAAAACCTTCGGCGAAGAGCGTTTTGCAAAACGAATTGCTACTGCTATCGTAGAATTCAATAAAAGTGCAGTCAAAAATGGCACAGAATGTTTAAGCCGTACTTCTCAGCTCGCTGAATTAATTGCTCAAGCTGTGCCGTTTAAAGATAGATATAAGCATCCAGCGACGCGTAGTTTTCAAGCCATTCGAATTTATATTAATGCTGAATTAGATGAATTAGAAAGTGTATTAAATTCTGCATTAGATATGTTGGCACCAGAAGGGCGTTTATCGATTATCAGTTTCCATTCACTTGAGGACAGAATGGTAAAACATTTCATGCGTAAACATAGTAAAGGTGAGGATATCCCGAGAGGTTTACCATTGCGAGAAGATCAAATCCAACGTAATCAAAAATTAAAAATCATTGGTAAGGCGATTCAGCCCAGTGAGGCAGAAATTTCAGCGAATCCACGTTCAAGAAGCGCGGTATTACGTATAGCGGAAAGGGTAAAATAAGATGTTAGAAAATAGCGAACGTTATCCTTTACAACATATTCTCGTTGAAGATATTTTTTCTTCTAATAAATTAATTGTCGTCCTACTTTTATTAATTTTAGTTTCTGCAATGGGCACGATTTGGATGACCCATCAAACACGAGGCTTGATTTCTGAAAATGGGCAGTTAGTATTACAACATCAAGCCCTTGAAAACGAATATCGCAATTTGCAATTACAAGAAGCAACCGAAAGTGATAATACAAGAGTTGAATCCATTGCAATCGGTACATTAAAAATGCAACGTGTTCAAAGTGAACAAGAAGTGGTTATTTTTGAATAGGGATTTTAAATAAAATGGTTAGATTTAATTCCTCTAAGAAACCAGCAAAGCCAAAGAAAACAATTAGAAAATTGGCTCAACCTGTGTCAGTAAAACCGAACAAACCGAAAATGGTGTTTGAGAAATGTTTCCTTCGTGGTCGTTATCTCATCGCGACAAGTTTTATTTTCTTAGGCTTAGGCGCATTAGTGGCTCGTGCTGCTTATGTGCAATCTGTTAATTCTGAAATCCTTTCTGGTGAAGCGGACAAACGTTCATTACGTAAAGATGACGTCCTCTCTGTTCGAGGATCAATTTTAGATCGTAATGGCCAATTATTATCGGTGAGTGTGCCGATGAGTGCAATTGTGGCTGAACCGCGTTTAATGCTAAAAGAAAATGCATTAGATGACAAAGAACGTATTAAAGCCCTTGCTAACGAATTAAATATGACACCAGCTGAGTTGGAGAAAAAAATTAAGAAAAATGCAAAATCAGGTTTCTTGTATTTAGCGCGTCAAGTAGAGGCGAGCAAGGCAAATTATATCCGTGAACTCAAAATTAAAGGCATTTCATTAGAGACTGAACCACGTCGATTTTATCCGCGTGTAGAAGAAGCGGCTCAATTAGTTGGTTTTACTAATATTGATGGTAAAGGGATTGAAGGGGTTGAGGCAAGCTTCAACTCAATGTTAGTGGGGAAAGACGGTGCTCGCGTTGTGCGTAAAGATAAACGCGGGAACGTGGTTGAACATATTGCTGATGAGAAAAAATACGATGCACAAGATGTCACTTTAAGTGTTGATGAAAAATTACAATCCATGGTGTATCGTGAAATCAAAAAAGCGGTAACAGAGAATAAAGCTGAATCAGGTACGGCCGTATTGGTAGATGTGCGTACGGGTGAAGTATTAGCGATGGCAACTGCGCCTTCTTACAATCCGAATAATCTAAACAATGTAAAAGATGAGTTAAAACGTAACCGTGCGATTACGGATACATTTGAACCTGGTTCAACAGTAAAACCTTTCGTTGTTTTGACCGCACTTCAACGCGGCGCGGTGAGACGTGATGAAGTGATTAATACAGGTTCATTTACCGTAAGTGGTAAAGAAATTGTTGACGTAGCACCTCGTCCACAACAAACATTAGATGAAATTTTAATTAATTCCAGTAACCGTGGTGTGAGTCGTCTTGCGTTACGTATGCCACCTTCTGCCTTAATGGAAACTTACCAAAATGCAGGTTTAGGTAAAGATACCGAGTTAGGTTTAATTGGTGAACAACGCGGTGTATTAAATGCAAACCGTAAACGTTGGGCCGATATCGAACGTGCAACGGTAGCTTATGGTTATGGTATTACTTCAACACCATTACAAATTGCACGCGCTTATGCAACTTTAGGTAGCTTCGGGATTTATCGTCCGCTTTCTATCACTAAAGTTGATCCGCCAGTTATTGGTCAACGAGTCTTCTCTGAAAAAATCACGAAAGATGTAGTGGGCATGTTAGAAAAAGTCGCGATCAAAAATAAACGTGCGATGGTTGAAGGCTATCGTGTTGGTGTGAAAACCGGTACGGCACGTAAGATTGAAAATGGTCACTATGTCAATAAATATGTGGCATTTACAGCAGGTATTGCACCAATTAGCGATCCAAGTTATGCATTAGTTATTTTGATTAACGATCCGAAAGCAGGGCAGTACTATGGTGGTGCAGTGTCCGCACCAGTATTCTCAAGCATTATGGGCTATGCATTACGTGCAAATGGTATTGCACCAGATGCAGAACCAACAGAAAAAACAGCAAGACGTACCGTTCGTTTAAGCGATCAAAAACTAGAAAAAATGAATTAAGAAAAGGCAAAACAATGAAAAAATTGACCGCACTTTTTGATCTTCTGGTGCTTTCAGACATTAATGTGAAGGCGATGGTGTTAGATAGCCGCAAAGTGACTCAAGGAGATCTATTTGTGGCAGTAAAAGGACATCGTTTTGATGCGAGTCAATTTGTTCCTCAGGCTATTGCTTCTGGTGCAAGTGCGGTCGTTTTAGAAACAGATTTAGAAAACGAGCATTTAAACATCAAATGGCAAAATAATGTGCCAGTGATTCACTTCTATCATTTATCAGCTCATCTTTCAGCATTGGCAGGTCAATTTTATGATAATCCTTCCGAAAAATTGACTTTAGTTGGTGTGACTGGAACAAATGGTAAAACTACCGTTTCTCAATTATTAGCTCAATGGGCTACGCTGTTAGGTCATAAAGCAGCGGTTATGGGCACGATTGGTAATGGTTTATTAGGTCAAGTTAAGGAAGCAAAAAATACCACAGGTTCAGCCGTTGAAGTTCAAGAAAACCTCGCTGATTTTGTAGAGAAAGGGGCTGATTTTGCTTCTATCGAAGTGTCTTCACATGGTTTAGTTCAACATCGTGTTGAAGCACTTAAATTTAAAGCCGCTATTTTTACCAATTTGAGTCGTGATCATTTGGATTATCATGAAACAATGGAAAAGTATGCCGAAGCTAAAAAACGCTTTTTCGTTGATTTGGCACCTGAGTTACAAATTCTTAATGCTGATGATCCAATTGGGGCCGCATGGTTAAATGAATCACCAAATAGTATCGCAGTCAGCTGTCACCCCAATTTCCATGCAACATCTAAACAATGGCTTTATGCTACGGAAATTCGTTTTACTCATGAAGGAGCAGTCATTGAGTTTGTATCAAGTTGGGGGAATGGCACATTACATAGCCCATTAATTGGCGCTTTTAACGTGAGTAATCTGTTGTTAGCCACGGCTGTTTTATTGGCTTTAGGTTATTCTTTCGATGATCTTATCCGTACTGTTTCACAGCTAAAAGGAGTAAATGGAAGAATGGAATTAATTAAAAAAGCAGGAAAACCAACCGTTATCGTTGACTATGCACATACTCCAGATGCATTAGAAAAAGCATTGAATTCTGCTCGTCAACATTGTAAAGGTAAACTTTGGTGTATCTTTGGTTGTGGTGGTGATCGTGATGCGGGTAAACGTCCACTGATGGCAAAAGCTGCAGAGCAATTTGCTGATTTAGTGATCGTAACTCAAGATAATCCGCGCACAGAAGATCCAAATAAAATTGAAGCAGATATTCTTACTGGTTTTAGTAGAATGGAAGATGTTGGTGTAATTCCGGATCGTGAAGAAGCCATCAAATTTACTATTGAGAATGCAATTGAAGATGATGTGATCGTAATTGCAGGAAAAGGCCATGAAAACTATCAGATTATTGGAGATAAAACACTTCATTTTTCAGACCAAGAAGTGGCGGAAGCCTATTTAACAAAAAAATAATAAAACAGAATGATTAAAGTAACTACCCAACAGCTTGCTCAAATTTTAAATGCCAATCTTATTGGCGATGGGCAGGCCGTTGTTGAGAATATCAATACTGATACACGCAAAGCAGTATCTAACTCGCTTTTCTTTGCATTAAAAGGTGAGCATTTTGATGCACATCAATACTTAGACCAAGCCGTTGAGCAAGGTGCTATTGCCTTAGTTGTGCAACACCCTAATGCCGAAATTGCAACACCACAATTAGTTGTTGCAGATACACGTTTAGCCCTTGGTCAATTAGCAAAATGGTTACGTGAAAAAATTAATCCTCGTACCGTGGCGATGACAGGTTCATCAGGTAAAACTACGGTGAAAGAGATGACAGCATTCATTTTGCAACAAACAGCTGGTAATCCTGAAGCACTCTTATTCACTAATGGTAATTTTAACAACGATATTGGGGTACCACTCACATTATTACGCTTAACTGAACAACATAAATTTGCCGTTATTGAATTAGGTGCTAATCATCAAGGTGAAATTGATTACACCACGCATCTTGCACAGCCAGAAGCTGCATTAGTGAATAACGTGGCAGCTGCACATTTAGAGGGTTTTGGTTCCATTGAAGGTGTGGCACGTGCGAAAGGTGAAATCTATCGTGGTTTAACCCCAAATGGTGTAGCCATTATTAACAGTGAACATAATTATATTGAATTGTGGCAAAAAGAAATTGGTTCCCATGCTATTCAATATTTTAATGGTGGCGATTACAAAGCTGAAAATGTAAAACATTCACCTAATGGCTCGATGTTTACGTTAGTTTCGCCAAAAGGTAGTATTGAAATTAATTTGCCTTATTTAGGTGAGCATAATGTAAAAAATGCCTTGGCTGCGACCGCACTTGCTATGAATGTGGGTGCGGGTCTTGCTGATGTAAAAGCCGGTCTTGAACATCGCTCTCAAGTAAAAGGAAGATTATTCCCGATTCAAGTGAATGAAAATCTACTTTTATTAGATGATACTTACAATGCGAACGTCGATTCTTTACAAGCTGCGATTGATGTTTTAAAAGGTTATGATACTTTCCGCATTCTACTCGTGGGTGATATGAAAGAATTAGGTAAGGATAGCCTAAAATGTCATCAACAAGTGGGCGAACATGCAAAACAAGCTAAATTAGATTTAGTCCTTTCTTACGGAATAGAAAGTGCGGTCATTTCTGAAGCTGTTTTTGGAAAACATTTTAAAGATAAAGCTGAATTGACAGCTTATGCGTTAGATATTATTAAACAGAAATTACAAGAAAACCAAAAAGTCGTCGTATTAGCGAAAGGTTCTCGCTCAATGAAAATGGAAGAGACGATTTATTCATTAAAGGATAGCTTATGTTAGTTTGGCTTGCTGAATACTTAGTTCACTATGAAACGGCATTCAATGCCATTTCCTATATTACTGTACGTGCGATTTTGGCATTATTGACCGCACTTTTTATTTCTTTATGGATTGGTCCTAAAGTGATCAAACGCCTTCAAATTTTAAAATTTGGCCAAGAAGTGCGTAATGATGGTCCTGAAAGTCACTTTGCGAAAAAAGGTACGCCAACCATGGGCGGTGTGATGATTTTATTCTCCATCGGTGTGAGTACGTTATTATGGGCTAACTTAATGAATCCTTACGTTTGGATTTGCTTATTTGTATTGTTTGGTTATGGCGCGATTGGCTTTGTGGATGATTTCCGTAAAATCACGCGTAAAAATACCGATGGTTTAATTGCGCGTTGGAAATATTTCTGGATGTCAGTAGTCGCATTAGTGGCGATCATTTGGTTGTATTGGTTAGGTCATGATACAGACGCAACTCGTTTAGTGATTCCATTCTTCAAAGATATTATGCCACAATTAGGCCTATTCTATATTGTGTTGTCTTACTTTGTGATTGTGGGCACAGGCAATGCGGTAAACTTAACCGACGGTTTAGATGGTCTTGCGATCATGCCAACAGCTTTAGTCGCAGGTGCATTTGCTTTAATTGCATGGGCGACCGGTAACGTTAATTTTGCAGAATACTTACATATTCCTTACATCAAATATAGTTCTGAAGTGGTGGTGTTCTGTACTGCAATCGTAGGGGCAGGCTTAGGTTTCTTATGGTTTAATACTTATCCTGCACAAGTCTTTATGGGTGATGTAGGTTCTCTAGCACTTGGTGGAGCACTTGGTGTTGTTGCCATCCTGGTTCGCCAAGAATTCTTATTAGTGATTATGGGGGGGGTATTTGTTGTTGAAGCCTTGTCTGTGATTTTGCAAGTGGGTTCTTACAAATTAAGAAAACAACGTATTTTTAGAATGGCACCAATTCATCACCACTTTGAATTGAAAGGCTGGCCAGAGCCTCGGGTGATTATTCGGTTTTGGATTATATCCTTAATGTTGGTGTTGATGGGGCTTGTAACGCTCAAACTAAGATAATTTTTGTAGGGTGCACTTGTTGCACCCTGCGTGATCCCAGAATACGAGAGAAGAAAAACAACATGACAACTCTATATCAAAATAAAACAATCACCATCATAGGTCTCGGGAAAACAGGCCTTTCTTGCGTTGAATATCTTCAATCTCACCAAGCTAATATCCGTGTGATTGATACACGTCAACATCCTGCTGGCGCAGATCAATTACCTAAAAATGTTCCTTTACACATGGGTAGTCTAAATCAACAATGGTTACTTGAAAGCGATATTATTGTGATTAGCCCGGGGCTCGCGGTAAAAACACCTGAAATTCAGACCGCACTTTCAGCAGGTGTAGAAGTGATTGGGGATATCGAATTATTCTGCCGCGCAGCAACGAAGCCGATTGTCGGGATTACTGGTTCTAACGGTAAAAGCACCGTAACAACATTGGTCTATGAAATGGCAAAAGCGGCAGGAATAAAAGTGGGCATGGGCGGAAACATTGGTATTCCTGCGTTGTCATTATTAAATGAAGATTGCGATCTTTATGTATTAGAACTTTCCAGTTTTCAACTTGAAACCACTTATAGTTTGAAAGCGGCTGCAGCGACTGTGCTTAATGTGACTGAAGATCACATGGATCGCTATGTAGATTTAGAAGATTATCGCCAAGCCAAATTACGTATTTATCACAATGCGGAAACCGCAGTAGTTAATTTAAAAGATAAACTCACTTTGGGCGAAGGTGAAAATCAAGCTAAAAAGGTTGTGTCTTTTGCTGAAAATCAAGCGGATTATTGGTTGAAAACCAAAAACGGTAAACGGTACTTAATGGTGAAAGAGGAAGTAATTTTACCTTGTGATGAAGCAACCTTAGTTGGCCGTCATAATTACATGAATATTTTAGCGGCGACAGCGTTAGCGCAAGCAGTTAGCATAAATTTAGAGGCAATTCGTACCGCACTTCGTCAATTTAAAGGCCTAGATCATCGTTTCCAGTTAGCGCATCAAGCGAATGGCATTCGTTGGATTAATGATTCTAAAGCCACCAATGTAGGCAGTACCGTTGCGGCATTAGCAGGGTTATATGTTGAAGGAACATTACATCTTTTATTAGGTGGTGATGGCAAAGGTGCAGATTTTTCTGAGCTCTCTGATTTAATCAACCAACCTCATATTTCAACGTATTGCTTTGGTCGTGATGGTAAACAACTCGCGGCACTTTCAAGTCAAAGCCATTTGTTTGAAACCATGGAACAAGCCATTTCATTTTTACGTCCACATTTAAAATCAGGCGATATGGTGTTATTATCTCCTGCTTGCGCAAGTTTGGATCAGTTTGCCTCTTTTGAGAAACGTGGCGAAGAGTTTACTCGTCTAGCAAAATTAGCTTAAAAATTAGGGTAGTAATGGAATTTATCAATAAAATTAAACAAAATTATGAACAATGGGCGAGAGTGACGCCACAAGGGTTACTCTATGATCGCGCATTGTTTTGGCTTTTTATCGTGCTATTGTTAATTGGTTTAGTGGCAGTAACTTCTGCTTCGATGCCTTACAGTGCACGTGTATTTAATGATACATTCTATTTTGCTAAACGTGATGCAGTGTATGTTTTGCTTTCGTTAGCAACCTGCTATTTAACTCTCCAAATTTCTTCTTCGCAATGGGAAAAGTGGCACGCAAAAGTTTTCTTGTTGGCTATTGTTTTATTAATACTGGTGCTCGGTATTGGAACTTCTGTTAATGGTGCAAAACGTTGGATCTCTTTAGGAATTTTAAATTTCCAGCCTGCGGAATTTGCGAAGTTAGCGTTAACCTGTTTCCTGGCGAGCTATTTTACACGTCGTTATGATGAAGTACGTGGTAAAAAATTCAGTGCAGCTAAGCCTTTTATTGTGATGGGAGTATTAGGTATATTCTTATTAGCCCAACCTGACTTAGGGAGTACCGTTGTACTTTTTGTTATTACCTTTGGCATGCTTTTTATTGTTGGGGCAAATTTTTGGCAATTTATTTTGCTAATTGGTACAGGCATACTTCTCTTTGTATGGCTGGTTCTTTCAGCTTCGTATCGTTTAAAACGTTTTACCGGTTTCTTAGAACCGTTTAAAGATCCTTACGGAACAGGGTTCCAACTGACTAACTCTTTAATGGCCTTTGGTCGCGGTGAAATTAGTGGGGAAGGGCTCGGTAACTCCATTCAAAAACTTGATTATCTTCCTGAAGCACATACTGACTTTATTATGGCGATTATCGGCGAAGAATTTGGTTTTATTGGTATTTTGATGGTAGTGGTTCTCTTAGGTTTATTGATTTTCCGTGCGATGAAAATCGGACGAGAATCACTCATGTTAGAACAGCGTTTCCGTGGCTTTTTTGCTTTAGGTATTAGTTTCTGGATTTTCTTCCAAGGTTTCGTCAATCTGGGCATGGCCTTAGGGATGTTACCGACAAAAGGTTTAACTTTTCCATTAGTGAGTTACGGTGGTTCAAGTATCATTATTATGTCGGCAACCGTAGGAATTTTATTGCGTATTGACCATGAAAATAGATTACAACGTGGTGGTCAAGCACGTTTGAGAGATGATTAGGGATATTTATGAGTAAAAAATTATTAGTTATGGCAGGGGGTACTGGTGGACATGTTTTCCCCGCCATTGCTGTTGCTCAAACCTTACAAAAAGAAGGTTGGGAAATTTGCTGGTTAGGTACTAAAGATCGCATGGAAGCACAGCTTGTACCAAAGCATAGTATTCCGATTCGTTTTATTCAAATTTCAGGGTTACGTGGTAAAGGCATTAAAGCATTACTTGGTGCCCCTTTTGCTATTTTTAGAGCAGTATTGCAAGCTCGTAAAATTATTCAAGAATATCAACCTAATGCAGTATTAGGCATGGGCGGTTATGTATCAGGCCCTGGTGGTATCGCTGCAAAACTTTGTGGCGTGCCAGTTATTTTACATGAACAAAATGCCGTAGCAGGCTTAACCAATGAATGGCTGGCTAAAATTGCGACACGTGTATTGCAAGCTTTCCCAACGGCATTCAAAGATGCCGAAGTTGTAGGAAACCCAGTTCGTCAAGATTTATTTGAAATGCCATCACCACAAGCGCGTTTTTCAGAAAGAAGTGGAAAACTGAGAGTACTTGTCGTGGGTGGAAGCCAAGGGGCTCGCATACTCAATCAGACTATTCCGCAAGTAGTAGCGTGTTTGGCAGATAAACTAGAAGTGTTTCATCAAGTGGGTAAAGGTTCTGTTGAAAGCGTGACTGCACTTTATGGTGAACACGCAGATTCGGTCAAAATTACAGAGTTTATCGATGGTATGGCAGAAGCCTACGCTTGGGCAGATGTGGTGATTTGTAGATCTGGTGCTTTAACTGTATGTGAATTAGCAGCAGTGGGGACACCAGCAATTTTTGTACCATTCCAGCATAAAGATCAACAACAATATTTAAATGCGAAATATCTTGCCGATGTAGGCGCAGCAAAAATTGTTCAGCAGAATGAATTAAATACGGATGTGTTGGTCGATTTCTTAGAAAAAACAGATCGTGAAACTTTGCTAGCGATGGCGATTAAGGCAAAAGAAATGTCAGCACCATTAGCGGCTAAACGTGTGGCTGATGTCATCGTAGAGAACGCGAAATAAGAATAGAGAAGTTGAGGGATAGTAAATAAACCCTTAACCTAAAAGTGCGGTTAAAAATAAAGGTGAAATAATATGAAACATATTTCGGATGAAATTAGAAAGATTATTCCTGAGATGCGTCGGGTTCAACAAATTCATTTCATTGGTATCGGCGGCGCCGGTATGAGTGGGATTGCCGAAATTTTATTAAATGAAGGTTATGATATCTCTGGTTCCGATATTGCAGATGGTGTCGTGACTCAGCGTCTTGCTCAAGCAGGCGCAAAAATTTTCATTGGTCATCAATCGGAAAATGTGCAAGGGGCAAGTGTCGTTGTTGTATCAAGCGCGATCCATGAAGATAACCCAGAATTAATTGCCGCTAAACAAAATCGTATTCCAGTTATCCAGCGAGCACAAATGTTAGCTGAAATTATGCGTTTCCGTCATGGTATTGCAGTTGCGGGTACCCATGGTAAAACCACCACTACAGCCATGATTTCTATGATTTATACTCAAGCGAAACTGGATCCAACTTTCGTTAATGGTGGTTTAGTTAAATCAGCCGGTAAAAACGCGCATTTAGGTGCAAGCCGTTATTTAATCGCAGAAGCGGATGAAAGCGATGCCTCTTTCTTACACTTACAGCCCATGGTTTCTGTTGTGACGAATATTGAGCCGGATCATATGGATACCTACGAAGGTGACTTTGAGAAAATGAAAGCCACCTATGTAAAATTCTTACATAACTTGCCGTTTTATGGCTTAGCGGTGATGTGCGCAGATGATGCGGTATTAATGGAGCTAGTTCCTCAAGTTGGTCGTCAGGTGTTAACGTATGGTTTCAGTGAACATGCTGATTATCGTATCGAAGATTATGAACAAACTGGTTTCCAAGGTCATTACACCGTAGTTTGTCCAAGTGGTGAACGTATTAATGTATTATTGAATGTACCGGGTAAACACAATGCGTTAAATGCGACGGCAGCACTTGCTGTGGCAAAAGAAGAAGGCATTGGCAATGAAGCGATTTTAGAAGCACTTGCTGATTTCCAAGGTGCGGGCAGACGTTTCGACCAATTAGGTGAGTTTATTCGTCCAAATGGTAAAGTTCGCTTAGTAGATGATTATGGTCATCACCCAACAGAAGTAGGCGTGACCATCAAAGCGGCGCGTGAAGGCTGGGGAGATAAACGTATTGTCATGATTTTCCAACCTCACCGTTATTCACGTACTCGCGATTTATTTGATGATTTCGTGCAAGTCTTATCCCAAGTGGATACATTGATTATGTTAGATGTGTATGCAGCAGGCGAAACACCAATCGTTGGTGCAGACAGTAAAGCACTTTGTCGTTCTATTCGTAATTTAGGAAAAGTCGATCCTATTTTAGTTTCTGATACGGAACAACTCGGTGATGTGTTAGATCAAATTATTCAAGATGGCGATTTAATTCTTGCCCAAGGCGCGGGAAGTGTAAGCAAAATTTCTCGTGGTTTAGCAGAACGTTGGAAAGCATAAATACATCGAAAAATAACCGCACTTTTGATGAAAAATAAAAAGAAAACAGGATAAAACAATGAATTTAAAACAAGAAAAAATTGCTGTGTTGTTAGGCGGCACATCAGCTGAACGTGAAGTTTCTCTTAATTCTGGCGCAGCCGTGTTAAACGCATTAGTGAGCCAAGGATATAATGCACACGGTATCGATCCTAAAGAGTATAATATCGCGAATTTAAAGGCTGATGGTTTTGATCGTGTCTTTAATATTTTACATGGTCGCGGTGGTGAAGATGGCACCATGCAAGGTTTATTAGAACAAATTGGCTTACCTTATACTGGTTGTGGCGTGATGGCTTCAGCATTAACCATGGATAAAATGCGTACTAAGATGTTATGGAAAGCCTTTGATTTACCTGTTGCCGATATGGAGATTGTGACGAAAGAAAACGTTCACGAACTAAACCCACAAGCAGTGGTCGAAAAATTAGGTTTACCTTTGATGGTTAAGCCATCTCTTGAAGGTTCAAGTGTGGGTTTAACGAAAGTAAAAGCACTCGAAGAATTAAAAAGTGCGGTCGATTATGCACTCAGATTTGATAACACCATTTTGATTGAAGAATGGTTAGCAGGTGATGAATTAACTGTGCCTGTTTTAGGTGGCGAAGTATTGCCTGCTGTTCGCATTGTGCCAGAAGGTGAGTTTTATGATTATGATGCGAAATATATTTCAGATAACACTCAATATTTTTGTCCTGCTGGCCTTTCAGTTGAACGTGAGCAAGAATTGGCGAAATTAGTTAAACGAGCTTATGACGTTGTGGGGTGTCGTGGCTGGAGTCGCATTGATGTAATGACTGATGCACAAGGTAATTTCCGTTTAGTCGAAGTAAACACGAACCCAGGCATGACAAGTCACAGTTTATTCCCTAAATCAGCGTCAACAGTCGGTATTTCATTTGAACAACTCGTCGTGAAAATTTTGGAGTTGAGTGCGTAATGAATGTAATTAAGCGCAAAAATACACCGCCAACGCAATTTGGTCACTCATCTAACGGAGAAGGTAAATTCCGTTTTATGTTGCAGATTAAACTTGCTTTGGTGTTGGTTTGTGCGGGACTAGGGTATTTCGTTTATTCAAATTGGCAAAGTTGGCTTGAAAGCTTAGATGGCGATAGAAAAATTACTGCTTATGCATTAGTGGGCCAAAATGAATTTACCACTTATCCGGATGTGCAAGATGTGTTGCTCAAAATGGGCTCTCTCAAGGGCTTTTGGGGACAAGACGTTAAGCAAATTCAAGAGCAGCTTGAAACGATTCCATGGGTAAAAGGTTCGGTGGTTCGAAAAATTTGGCCAAATCGTTTAAGTATTTGGTTATCAGAATATCAGCCAGTCGCCATTTGGAATAAAACAGAGTTCGTGACAAAAGAGGGAACCGTTTTCCAATTACCGATGGATAAGTTAAAAGAAAAAGCTTTACCTTATTTAGGTGGTCCGGATTATCAAAGCTTGAAGGTCTTAGAAGCTTGGAATCAAATTTTTGCTGATTTTAAGGCGAAAAATTTGCTGGTTAAAGGTGTGACAATTGATGATCGTGGTGCGTGGCAAGTTACGCTAGATAATGATATAGTATTAAAACTTGGGCGCGGAGATTGGAAACCCAAATTAGATCGATTTGTAACGATTTACCCACAAATTGAAGTGCCTGAAGGTAAACGAATTGATTATGTAGATTTGCGCTATGCATCTGCATCAGCAGCGGTTGGATTGACAGAGAAATAAAAATAATTCATTGAGTGTAATAAGAAAATGGCAAAAGAGTTGGAACCGAAAGTAATTGTAGGTCTTGAAGTTGGTACATCAAAAGTTGTTGCTGTCGTTGGGGAAGTGCTTCCTGATGGCGTAGTAAATGTACTTGGCGTGGGTAGTTGTCCATCGAAAGGGATTGATCGTGGCAGTATTACTGATTTAGATGCCGTTGTTAATTCTATCCAACGTGCCATTGAAGCAGCTGAATCAATGGCCGATTGCCAAATTATGAGCGTGACTCTTGCGATTACAGGTGAGCATATTCAAAGCCTGAATGAGAGTGGCTTTGTTGCTATTTCTGAAAATGAAGTGACTCAAGATGAAATTGATGATGCTCTACATACAGCGAGCTCAGTGAAATTACCTGAGGGTCTTTCTTTATTACACATAATCCCACAAGAATATGCCGTGGATAAACAAGTTAATATTAAAAACCCATTAGGTTTGCAAGGTGTTCGTTTAAAAGCAAACGTACACTTAATTGCGTGTCATCAAGACTGGCAAAATAACTTGAAAAAAGCAGTTGAGCGTTGCGGATTACAAGTCGATAAAGTTGTGTTCTCCGGCTTTGCAGCAACACATTCTGTTTTAACTGAAGATGAAAAAGATCTTGGTGTTTGCTTAGTTGATTTTGGTGCAGGTACCATGAATATGATGGTTTACACCAATGGCTCGTTGCGTTTCAGCAAGGTTATTCCTTACGCAGGGAACATTGTAACCAATGATATTGCCCATGCATGTACCGTTTCTCGTGCAGAAGCTGAACGCATTAAAGTGAATTATGCGAGTGCATTATATCCGGCACGTTTACATGGCGATAAGAAAATTGAAGTAGCAAGTATTGGTGGTCGAGCGCCACGAGCTTTAACAAAAAGTGATTTATCTTTAATCACTTCAGCAAGATATATTGAACTATTAGGCGTTGTTAAGGACGAATTAGATAAGCTCAAAGCTGATTTAGAAACCAAATATATTAAATTTGAATTAATTGCAGGTATTGTAATCACTGGCGGTGGTGCACAGATTGAAGACTTAAAAGATTGTGCATCAAGTGTATTTGGTTGTCAGGTTCGTATTGGTAGTCCATTAAATATTACGGGTTTAACAGATTATGTGAATCGCCCACAATATTCAACTGTAGTGGGATTATTACAATACCATCATCAAAATAGTGATAATGATCCAGTAGATAGTAACTATGGTGATGAAGCATTGGGCAAAAAATTCTGGAAAGGCCTTAAAAATATTTTCAATAAAGTGAAATCAGAATTTTGATAATTTTGACTTTTTCATTTACAATGAGAAAGATTTAACTTTTATTAATATGCTAGCAGAGTATTAGCAGTAACGGAGAACAGCAAATGTTATACCCAGAGTATGGTGATTTTGAAGAGCAAACAGGTGCACTGATTAAGGTTGTCGGTGTCGGTGGAGGTGGCGGTAACGCAGTTAACCACATGGTTGCTAACATGGTGCAACAAGAATTCAATGGTAATTTCTTGGGCGAAAGTGCAATTGATAGCGAAGAGCACGGTAAAATCGTATTCTATGCGGTGAATACCGATGCGCAAGCATTACGCAAAAGCCAAGTTCAACAAACTGTACAAATTGGTGGGGCAACAACGAAAGGTCTTGGTGCGGGGGCAAACCCAAATGTAGGTCGTAAAGCGGCTGAAGATGACCAAGAAGAAATCCGTAAAATGCTTGAAGGTGCAGACATGGTCTTTATCGCAGCCGGTATGGGTGGTGGTACAGGTACTGGTGCCGCACCGATCGTCGCTAAAGTTGCGAAAGAATTAGGCATTTTAACTGTTGCTGTTGTTACTAAGCCATTTAGCTTTGAAGGCAAAAAACGTATGCAATTTGCTGAATTAGGGATTAAAGATCTTTCACAATACGTGGATTCAATGATCATTATTCCTAACCAACAAATCCAAAAAGTTCTCCCAAAAAATGCAACGTTAATTGATGCTTTTGCTGCTGCCAATGACGTATTACGTAACTCTGTTATGGGCATCTCAGATATGATTACGTCTCCAGGTTTAATCAACGTGGACTTCGCAGACGTAAGAACCGTTATGTCAGAAATGGGCCAAGCAATGATTGGTTTCGGTTCAGCTCAAAGTGAACCAGGTGCGGGCCGTGCAGAAGAAGCAGCACGTCTTGCAATAAAAAATGATTTATTAGAGAAAGTTGATCTTTCTAATGCTAAAGGTATCCTTGTTAATATTACCTCAGGCATGGATCTTGGCTTTGACGAATTTAACGTAGTGGGTGACACAGTAGGTAGCTTTGCATCAGAAGATGCGACTATCGTAGTAGGTACCAGTTTAGTTCCTGAAATGAGCAATGAAATTCGTGTAACGATCGTTGCGACAGGTTTAGGTGATGTAGTTTCTGCAGAGCCTGTAGTGATTGCTCGTCCTCAAGCGACAGTGCAACAAGCTCAAGTTCAACAACCTGTAGCGCAAGAAACGATTCAGCCACAACCGCCAGTTGGTTTACATGGTTTAGATGCATTAAGACACAATCCACAACCAGAACCGGCACAGGAACAAAATTCGCAATACGGTAACTTAAATAAACCGCTTGATCCAAGCCGTTTAGAACAGTTAAGAAACAATCCTAATTTCTTTAATCCGGCATCATTTGGTCGTGATGAGAAATAAGAGTAGAAGTAATCTTGTTGTGAAGCAATAAGGTAAAAAAGATGATTAAACAAAGAACATTAAAACAAAGCATTAAAGTTACAGGTGTCGGCTTACATAGCGGTAAAAAAGTAACATTAACGTTGCGCCCGGCTATGCCGAATACTGGCGTGATTTACTGCCGTACTGATCTTAATCCGCCAGTGACTTTCCCTGCAAATGCGGATTCAGTGCGCGATACAATGCTTTGTACTGCACTGGTGAATGAACAAGGTGTGCGTGTTTCAACCGTAGAACACTTAAACGCAGCATTAGCAGGTTTAGGTATCGATAATATCATTATCGAAGTTGATGCACCTGAAATTCCAATCATGGACGGTAGTGCAAGCCCATTCATTTACTTGCTTTTAGACGCAGGTATTGAAGAACAAAATGCACCGAAGAAATTTATTCGTATTAAGAAAAAGGTACGAGTAGAAGACGGTGATAAATGGGCAGAATTTAAACCTTACAATGGTTTCCGTTTAGATTTCACAATCGACTTTGATCATCCGGCGATTAGTAAAAATGTACGTAATTATGTGATGGATTTCTCAGCACAAGCATTCGTACATCAAATTAGTCGTGCAAGAACCTTTGGTTTCATGAAAGATATTGAGTATCTTCAATCTCAAGGTCTTGCGTTAGGTGGTAGCTTAGATAATGCTATCGTATTAGATGATTACCGTATCTTAAATGAAGATGGATTACGTTTCAGAGATGAATTGGTTCGTCACAAGATGCTTGATGCGATAGGCGATCTTTATATGTGTGGCTATAACATCATCGGTGATTTCAAAGCTTATAAATCTGGTCATGGTTTAAATAACAAGCTACTCCGTGCTGTACTTGCCGATCAGGAAGCGTGGGAATTTGTTACCTTTGAAGATAAGAAACAAGTTCCACAAGGTTATGTTGCGCCTGCGCAGGTACTCATCTAACAATGTTTTGTTGAAAAGCTATACTTCTTTCGGGAGTATAGCTTTTTTATTTTCCATCTTGCTCTGTTATTTTTGTTTTCTGAGAAGGTAAAGAGCGGTCAAAAATAGAGGGTTTTTTATTATGAAAAAATTATTTACCGTGCTTCCTCTTGTGCTAGCAACTTCTGCGGCAATGGCATATGAACAGGACAAAACCTATCAATTTACCATATTGCACACTAATGATACGCACGGACATTTTTGGCCGAATGCAAAAGGTGAATATGGCTTTCCTGCACACAAAACAATTGTTAATCGCGTAAAAGCTGAAGTCGAGCAAAAAGGTGGTTCACTCGTTTTATTAAATGCAGGTGATTTTAATACTGGTGTACCTGAGTCAGATATGCAAACAGCAGAACCTGACATTAAAGCAATGAATGCGATGGGCTATGAAGCAACCGTATTAGGTAATCATGAGTTTGATAATCCACTACAAATTCTTGATATGCAAGAAAAATGGGCGAGCTTCCCATTCTTATCTGCAAACGTGATTAATACGAAAACAGGTAAAACCTTAGTTAAGCCTTATACCATTTTAAATAAACAAGATCTTAAAATTGCTGTGGTCGGTTTAACCACAGAAGATACTGCAAAATTAGGTAACCCAGAATACCTTCACAATGTGAAATTTGAAGATCCAACAACGGTAGCAAAAGCCACATTAAAAGAGCTAAATGAAAAAGTTAAGCCGGATGTAAAAATCGCTTTAACGCATATGGGCTATTATTATGATGCGAAACATAGTTCAAATGCGCCAGGTGATGTGAGTCTTGCGCGTAATTTGAATAAAGGCGCATTCGATATGATTATCGGTGGTCACAGCCATGATCCTATTTGTGTGGATGATAAAGGGGTATGGATTAAAGATTATCAACCAACTCAACCATGTAAACCAGATTTCCAAAATGGTACTTGGATTATGCAAGCGTTTGAATGGGGTAAATACGTTGGTCGAGCTGATTTTGAGTTCAAAAATGGTGAGTTAAAATTAGTGAATTATCAATTAATTCCAGTGAACTTGAAGAAAAAAGTGAAAAAAGAAGACGGTAAAACAGAATATGTGAACTATGCCGAAGAGATTCCACAAGATTCCGAAATGGAAAAACTTTTAAAGTCTTACCAAGATAAAGGTGATGCTTTATTAAGCCAAAAAGTGGGGAAATTAAATGGTAAGTTAGAAGGTGATCGTACCATTATTCGTTTTGAACAAACTAACCTTGGTCACTTAATTGCAGAAGCACAACGTCAAAAAGCGAAAGCAGACATTGGTATCATGAACTCAGGTGGTATTCGTGATTCTATCCAAGAAGGTGATGTAACCTATAAAGATATTTTAAAAATCCATCCATTTGGTAATATTGTGAGCTATTTTGAATTAACCGGTAAAGAATTATTGGATTATTTAAATGTAGTCGCATTGAAAGAAGTGGATTCTGGTGCCTATGCACAATATTCAGGTATCAGCATGACAGTAAATCGTGTGGATAAGAAAGTTGAAAATGTGAAAATTTAAGGTAAACCATTGGATTTAAATAAAACTTACCGTATTTCTGTCCCAAGCTATAATGCAGCTGGTGGAGATGGTTATCCGGTTATGACCAAAAATCCAACTTTCGTTAACACAGGTTTTATTGATGCGGATGTTTTAAAAGAATTTTTTGAGAAAAATTCACCTATTAGTGCTGAAAAATATATCCCTCATAATGAAGTAACCTTTAAATAAGGAATGAAATGGCATTAGATTTATCAGAAATTCGTCAGCAAATTACGCAAATTGATCGCAGCTTGTTAAAGCTGCTTTCAGAGCGTCATCGCCTGGCATATGATGTAGTAAGAAGCAAAGAGGTTACGCAAAAAGCGTTACGTGATTTAGAGCGAGAACAACAACTCTTACAAGAGCTTGTGCAATTTTCTGAAAGTCAAAATTATCAGCTTGAACCACAATATATTACCGCAGTCTTCCAAAAGATCATTGAAGATTCTGTGCTCACACAGCAAGTGTATTTGCAGAAAAAACTCAATGAGCAACGAGAAGAAATGTTACATATCGCTTTCTTAGGCAAGCGTGGTTCTTACTCTAATTTGGCTGCACGTAATTATGCGGCTCGCTATCATCAACAATTTGCTGAAATCAGTTGCGATTCCTTTGCTCAAATTTTTGAAAAAGTTGAAAGCGGAGAAGCTGATTATGGCGTACTTCCTTTAGAAAACACTACATCAGGTGCAATTAATGAAGTTTATGATTTGCTTCAACATACCAAGTTATCTTTGGTAGGCGAGTTGGCTTATCCTATCAAGCACTGTGTTTTAGTGAATGAGCAGGATGATTTAAGCAAAATTGATACACTTTATAGCCATCCACAGGTGATTCAGCAGTGTAGTCAATTTATTCAAAGTCTTGAGCGTGTGCATATCGAGTACTGCGAAAGTAGCTCTCATGCAATGCAGCTTGTGTCAAGTTTGAATAAGCCGAATATTGCGGCATTAGGTAATGAAGATGGCGGCAAGCTTTACGGCTTACATGTGTTAAAACATAATATTGCGAATCAAGAAAACAATATTACTCGTTTTATTGTGGTAGCCAAACAAGCTCGAGAAGTTTCACCGCAAATTCATACTAAAACCTTATTGTTGATGACAACATCGCAACAAGCGGGTTCTCTAGTGGATGCTTTACTTGTGTTTAAAAAGCATGGTATTAATATGACTAAGCTTGAATCACGTCCTATTTATGGCAAACCTTGGGAAGAAATGTTTTATTTGGAGATTGAAGGAAATATTCATCATCCTGATACCCAAATTGCCTTGGAAGAGCTTAAGCAATTCAGTAATTATCTGAAGGTACTTGGTTGTTATCCAAGTGAAATAGTGAAGCCTGCGAAGGTATAACGAAAATAAAAAAAGAGCGGTCGATTTAAAACAACGTTAAAATCGACCGCTCTTTTATTTGTAATTCTTAAGCTTTTTTCAAGAACTCTGATTTCAACATGATTTTGCCACAATCAACGTTGTGATCACCGTTTACTAGACGGATGTTTTTGAATTTCGTTCCTTTCTTTAATACTTCCGATGAACCTTTTAATTTTAAATCTTTAGTTAAAAGCACATCATCACCATCGGCTAATAAATTACCGTTGCTGTCTTTAACAATCAGTTGATCTTCATCGGCTTCAACTGTTTCGTTACCATTCCACTCATTGCCACAATCAGGGCAAACAAAATTCACAGAATCATGATAAACATATTCGCCTTTACATTTTGGGCAAGCTGGCATTTGATCCATTTCTTTTTCCTTCTTTATCTGATTTAAGCAAAGTATAATGCGAACGGAGTATAACAAAAAAGTGACTATTCGCCAAAAAATGGGCAATTTCACGGGATTTATGAGGTATTTATGAAAAAAATTATGCTTTTGAGTGCAGTGATGGGTAGCTTAATCTCAGTTAATGCATTCGCTCACAATATCCAACCTAACCAACTTTTAGCTAATGTAACGGTTTCGGATAAGGGCGAAATTACTTTAAATGGCAATGATGTGGCTTATAAATCATGGAGTTCAACGGCATTACCTGGCAAAGTCCGTGTGATTCAGCACATTGCAGGCAGAAGTGCGGCAAAAGAGAAAAATCAAGCAATGATCGAAGCCATCAAAGCCGCTCATTTTAACCAAGCTAAATATCAAACCACGACGATTATTAATGCTGATGATGCTGTTGTGGGCACAGGCATGTTTGTGAAAAGTAGTGCAGAAAAAGGCAAAAAAGAAAATGCCCACAGCCAAGTAATTTTAGATGATAAAAGTGCGGTCAAAAATGCATGGGGATTACGTGAAAAAGACAGCGTGATTATTTTGCTTGATAAAACCGGCAAAGTGCAATTTGTAAAAGAAGGTAAATTGACGGATGATGAAGTCAAAGAAGTGATTTCACGTGTAACAGCATTAATTGCGAAGTAATGTGTCTGTGAGTGTAGATAAAGGGAAGCATAAATTTAATATGAAAATATCATATGAAAAGCTACCTTAATTAAATAAGATTTAAATATTGAAGTATTGGAAATAAAGAATATGACGACTAAAAAGCAATTTGATTGGGTTGATTTCTATAAAGAGTTTGCTAATAAGCTCTTACAGTATAAAGATAATCGAAAGGAATTAGTAAAGAAAGTTTTAGAAATTTATAAAAGAACAGGGATAAACCTTCCCACGCTTGAATTAGATAATAAAATTATAGATATTGATCCGTTTACCGTTTTTGGTCTATTTAATAAAAGCTCTCAAAAAGAGAGTAATCGTATAAGAATTATTTCTACCATTGCTGATTTATTTAGGGTGTCTTCACCTGTACCGACCTCATTTGATAGCGTTCCTGTACTTAACAACCAGAATGCAACATTCTATTACTTCATTGGTGGGCGAAAAGATAATGATATTAATGAACTTTGGTTGTTATTTGAATCTGCTTTAGCATATGCCAATAGTAATACTCCAACTAACAGAGTCACATTATCGAAGTATTTTGACCTGGCCATTAATAAAAAAGGTAATGGAAACAGTAAAATAACCATGGGAATGTATTGGATTGCTCCTAATTGTTTCCTAAATCTGGATAAACGTAATAAATGGTATATTTATGAATCAGGAAAAATACCAAGTAGTTTAGTTAATACGCTTCCGGCTATTAAAAATAATGAGAAAATTTCATCTTCTAAGTATTTAGATATTACTGATAAATTAAGAAATTATTTATTAGGAGGAGAGAGTTATTTAAAAGATTTTAAAGATCTAAGTTTTGAGGCTTGGCGATATTCTGAAGAAATTAATAAAGAACAAGGTAACAAGACTCAAGAAAAGGTGAAATCGAAAAGCACTGATTGGGTTAATGAAGATATACCATCTAAACCTACTGATAACGTAGCAGAACCAGAAAAAGAATACCCTTCTATCTATGATGTAGGAATGTTTTTAGAAGAAGTATACATGGAGAAAGAGAGTTACGAGAATCTGGTTGCTCTTATTAAAAGGAAGAAAAATATTATTCTACAAGGGGCACCTGGAGTAGGTAAGACTTTCGTTGCAAAGCTATTAGCTTATTCCATGCTCGGAACTAAAAATGATAGCCATATAATGATGGTACAGTTTCATCAGAGCTATTCATATGAGGATTTCATAATGGGATATCGGCCAACTGCAGGTAATGGCTTTGAGCTTAAGCATGGAGCATTCTATAATTTTTGTAAGAAAGCTGAAGCGGATAAACAACATGAATACTTTTTCATCATTGATGAAATCAATCGTGGCAATTTGAGTAAAATATTTGGTGAGTTATTTATGCTTATAGAAAATGATAAGCGTAGTGTTGTTGAGTTACCGTTGCTTTATTCAGAGGAGAAGTTTGCTATCCCAAGTAATGTTTATCTTATAGGGACAATGAATACCGCAGATCGTAGTTTAGCTATGCTAGATTATGCACTTAGAAGAAGATTTTCGTTTTATGAGATGAAGCCTAGTTTTACTCAGGATAGGTTTCAAACTTATCAAAGGAAACTAGATAATAAAAAATTTAATAATCTTATAGAATGTGTGAAACAACTTAATGATGAGATTATGGAAGATGAATCTCTAGGTGAAGGTTTTTATATTGGTCATAGTTATTTCTGTAATTTAGATAAGAATGATGTTGATAATATTCTTGCCGAAATTGTTTCATTTGAGTTGATTCCGCTTTTAAAGGAATATTGGTTTGATGAACCTGAAAAGGTAAATAAGTGGACGATACGATTAATGGATGCAATTAAGTGATACCTATTCAGAATATTTATTATATGCTGTCTTATGCTTTTCAAGTGTTAAATAAACAAGGGTATAAGAATGTTGCGACAGAACAATTTGATAATGTTGCAGAACTTTATTCAGCGATTCTGATAAAGGGTATCTCTGAGCAATTGAAATGTGGTCTTGGGCGAGAATATATTGAGCAAACAGAATCATTATCTTTACTGCGTGGACGAATTGAAATATCAGAGTCTCTGAAAACAATGAGTTTACTTAAAAAACAATTAAGTTGTACTTATGATGATTTTTCTATCAATTCATATATGAATAGAGTCATCAAAACAACGGTAGACTTACTTCTACAGGCTGATATTTCCAAGGATAGGAAAAAGGCGCTCCGTAAGCTATTAGTCTTTTTCAGCGATGTAGAACTTCTCGATGTCCATTTTATTAATTGGAATTTGCAGTATAACCGTAATAATCAAACGTATAGAATGTTGGTGTCTATTTGTTATTTGGTTATTAAAGGATTGCTGCAAACAACATCAGACGGAACTACTCGATTGATGGACTTTTTAGATGAACAGCGAATGTGTCGTTTGTACGAAAAATTTATTTTTGAATATTATCGTAAGAAGTTTCCTCAGATATCTGTTAGTTCATCGCAGATACCATGGGGCGTTGATGATGGCATGGTAGATATGCTTCCTATTATGCAGAGTGATATTATGCTTCTTTATAAGAAGGAAAAAAAAGTCCTTATCATTGATGCGAAGTATTACTCGCATGCTACGCAAGCTCGATATGGTACACACAAGTTACACTCAAACAATCTTTATCAGATTTTTACCTATGTAAAAAATAAGGATTATGAATTAGCTACAGATCCACATGAGGTTTCAGGAATGTTACTTTATGCGCAGAATAGTGATGCTGTGCAGCCTAATAATATATACCAGATGAGCGGAAATAAAGTAAGTGTAAAAACACTAGATTTAAATTGTAAATTTTCAGATATTGAAGAACAATTAGATAAGATTGTTATAGAGCATTTCGGGATATAGCTATGATATTTGAAGGCTAAATATGATATTTATAAGCATGATATATAATAAAGATTTAGCCATATAGCAATAGATAGGTTTCTATCCCTTGAAATCCTTCATTAACTTTCTTAATGTATTGCAGTTTCGTTGAAATTTACGACAATGTGTACAAATCGAAAGATGCAAATTAAGCCCAATTTTTTCTTTAGTAATTAATGGGCGTTCCTGTGCATCTGAAATGAGTCGAGTCGCTTGGCGGCATTTCATAAATTTACTCCTTAAAGTTTATGAGATAAACAGTTTTGCAGTTGTAAGCGGGCACGATAGAGTGCCGTGTGCAAATTACTTGTGCTTAATTGGATTTCTTGGCAAATTTCTTCGGAAGATAATTCTAAAAACTCTCTCATCATAAAAATCTTGGCTTGTTTGGCCGGTAGGCAAGTCAAACAAGTTTCAAAAATTAGCCAAAACTCTTCGGAATAGACCGCACTCTCGCTCTGTTCAAGATCAAGTGGGGAATGTTCAGCTTTCCAGTGTCCACCTTCATCAAAGAAATGATTGGTTTGTTCTTCATCTTCAATTTCGGTTTCTAGCATTAATTTGCCTTTCTGGCGAAGAAAATCAATGATTTTATTTTTTAAGATAGCAAAGACCCAGGTTTTAAATGCGGCTTGTCGCTTAAAGTGCTCGAGATTGTTAAATGCACTCAAAAAACTTTCTTGAACCAAATCTTCAGCTAATACAGGATTATTCACCTGTAATGTGGCAAATTTCAGCATTTGCTCTCTAATTTGTGTCAGTTCTTTATCGGAAATTCCGGTTTCCATATTTTTTCCTTGGAAAATGTGTAAGAAAAAGGTTCCTTATCCGTCTAATGATAATGAAAGGAGAAGACCTTTCTAGATAACGTTAATTATTCACAAATTAAGGAAGATTCAAAATGAAAAATATTACTGCAAAAACAACCTTTACTGCTATTGCTGCACTTTTCTTCGCAACCAGTCTTTATGCGACCGATATGAAATCTAATGAAATGTCGATGGCAAAAGATCCCATGCCGATGACAAAAGACGCTATGCCAATGCAAAACGACAAAATGGCATCTGATGGAATGATGAAATCTCACGACATGAAAATGGATAATATGAAATCAGAAGGCATGCAATCTGATGATATGAAAACAAAAGAAATGAAAGCAAAAGAAATGAAGAAAAAAGCAAAAACAATGGAAAACCCGAAAATGTAATGCTTTCTTCTTAAAAGAAAAACTGCGGTCAAATTGACCGCAGTTTTTGTATCAAAGTGAGATTATTGCTTACGCCACGTTGTGCCGTTGGCGCCGTCTTCTAACACAATTCCCATCGCGGTGAGTTCATTACGTGCCGCATCCGCAGCAGCCCAATCTTTAGCTGCACGAGCTTCGTTGCGTTGTTTGATAAGCGCTTCAATTTTTGCGACTTCATCATCGTCAGAGCCAGCTTGTAAGAATTTTTCTGGATCTTGTTGAAGTAAACCTAAGATACCCGCTAACTCACGTAAACGCGCAGCAAGACCATTGGCTTTTTCTACATCTTCAGTTTTCAATTTATTGATTTCACGCGCCATTTCAAATAGGACAGAAAGGGCATTAGGCGTATTGAAATCATCGTCCATTGCTTCACGGAAGGCTTCCACAAAATTTTCACCGCCAAAAGCGACCGCACTTTGATCAGTGCCACGTAAAGCGGTGTACAAACGTTCTAATGCACCTTGTGCTAAATTCAGGTTTTCTTCACTATAATTGAGTTGGCTGCGATAGTGTGCTGTTAATAAGAAATAACGCACCGCTTCGGCATTGTAGTGGTTTAATACATCACGAATAGTGAAGAAGTTGCCGAGGGATTTCGACATTTTTTCTTTATCTACCATGATCATGCCAGAATGGATCCAATAATTCACATATTGGCCACCGTGAGCACAGCAAGATTGCGCAATTTCATTTTCGTGGTGTGGGAACATTAAATCAGAACCACCACCGTGAATATCAAAATGTTCGCCAAGTTGTTTGCAGTTCATCGCTGAACATTCAATGTGCCAACCTGGACGCCCAGCACCCCATGGTGATGGCCAGCTTGGTTCGTTTTCTTTCGACATTTTCCAAAGCACAAAATCCATTGGATTTTTCTTGATTTCATTAATTTCAATACGTGCACCGGCTTGTAATTGGTCTAGATCTTGGCGTGATAATTTGCCGTATTCCTTAAAGCTTTCTACATCAAACATTACGTCGCCATTGTCTGCAACATAAGCATGACCACGTGTAATCAGTTTTTCCACAATCTCAATAATTTCAGGAATATGATGCGTCGCACGAGGCTCAAAATCAGGGCGTAATACGTTTAATGCATCAAAATCTTTATACATTTCTTGTACCATACGATCTACAAGTTGATCGCAGGTTTCTTTGTTTTCTAATGCACGTTTAATGATTTTATCGTCCACATCCGTGATATTACGCACATAAGTTAAATCGTAGCCTAAAGAGCGTAAATAGCGAGCAATCACATCAAAACATACAAAGGTACGGCCGTGGCCAATATGGCATAAATCGTAAACGGTCACACCGCACACATACATACCTACTTTTCCTTCATGGATAGGTTTGAATACTTCTTTTTCACGAGTGAGGGTATTAAAGATCTTTAACATATTTTTTCTCTTCTGATTGGAATCCGACCGCACTTTTTCTGCTCACTGTGGCACTTTCTCGCTATTTGTGGAATAATGAATACCTTAATTTTCAAGAGGAAAACAACATGGTTACATTACACACAAATTTTGGCGATATTAAAATTAAACTTGATTTTGATAAAGCGCCAATCACTGCAGAAAACTTTTTAAATTATTGTAAAAACGGTTTCTATAATAACACAATTTTCCATCGTGTTATTGATGGATTTATGATCCAAGGTGGTGGTATGGAAAGCGGAATGCGTGAAAAAGCAACAAACGCACCGATCCAAAATGAAGCTAACAATCGTTTAAGCAATAAACGTGGCACAATCGCCATGGCGCGTACCTCTGATCCACATTCTGCAACGGCACAATTCTTCATTAACGTGGCAGATAATGACTTCTTAAACTATCGCTCAAAAGAGATGTTTGGCCGTGAAGTTGTGCAAGAATGGGGCTATGCCGTATTCGGTGAAGTGGTTGAAGGCATGGATGTGGTTGATAAAATCAAGAAAGTAAAAACTGGTAATAAAGGCTTCCACCAAGACGTGCCGACAGAAGATGTGGTGATTACATCAGTTTCTGTCGAATAATTAATTCGGTGTGTGGGTGAGTAATCTACACACCATTTTCTTAAGTGAAATAACGCGATGCCTTTCTTTGATACTCATACTCATCTTGATTATCTTCATCATGATACTGGTGAGCCATTAGCTCAGCTGGTGGATAACGCTGAGCAAGCTGATGTGCAGAAAATCTTGATTGTGGCGGTAAAAGAGTCGGATTTTAAAACGATCCAAAATATGACCGCACTTTTCCCTGAGCATCTTTATTGTGGACTTGGGTTGCATCCGCTTTATATCAAAGAGCATCAAGAGCATGATTTAGAGATATTGGATGCGACATTATCTGTTCGTAATCGAAATTGTACAGCCGTAGCAGAAATAGGCTTAGAATGTGCGATTCCAGATTTATTAACTGATGAATTATGGCAAAAGCAACAGCACTTTTTAGAAAGTCAGCTTTATTTTGCGAAGAAATACAATCTGTCGGTCAATTTACATAGTCGCAAATCCCACGAGCAATTATTCCGTTTTTTAAAACAAGCCAATTTGCCAAAATGTGGTGTCGTGCATGGTTTTTCTGGAAGTTATGATCAAGCAAAACGATTTGTGGATTTAGGCTATAAAATTGGCGTAGGCGGTACCATTACTTATGAACGCGCGAATAAAACGCGTCAAGCGATTGCGAAGCTGCCATTAGAGGCGTTGGTATTAGAAACGGATACACCAGATATGCCAGTGTTTGGCTTTCAAGGACAACCTAATCGACCAGAGCGGATTGTTCACACCTTTGAGGTGTTATGCCGCTTAAGAAGTGAAAATGCTGAAGTGATTAAAGAAACGGCTTGGCAGAATAGCTTAACCTTATTCGGTTAAACCTTAAAGCGATAAATCACTTGATTGGCTGAACCGCGCCAAACCAAGCTTGGGTCAGCCTGTTCTTGTATAAATTTTCCATCAATAAGCACGTCAATATAAGGCAACATTTGACGTTGATAATCATCAAGTTCATCCAGTTTATATCCCGTCCACACCCAAATATCTTTATCAGGACATTCTTTTTTTACACGCTGTACAAAAGGAAGTAAGGCTTCAACATTACGAGGATGCATCGGATCTCCACCAGAAAGCGTGAGCCCTTGACGTTTAATACGCGTATCTTTTAAATCATTGATGATCTGTTGTTCCATCGCTTCATCAAATAATACACCATTATTAAAAGACCAACTCTTTTGGTTGTAGCAACCACGGCAACCATGCGTACAACCGCTAACAAAAAGGGTGCAACGCGTGCCTTCGCCATTTACAACATCGGTAGGGTAGTATTGGAGATAGTTCATGGTTTTACCTCAAAAGTGCGGTCGATTTTCTCGTCAAATTCACCGAATTGATAAATTAACCTTTGCAATACAGGGGCAATTCTTGCATAATAGCCCACCTAATCGCATTGCGATATCAATGGGAATCTTCTCGGTCTCTCGCAACGGTGTCCGGTTTACTCGGTCAGGTTCGGAAGAAAGCAGCCAAAGTCGGAATTTCTGTGTGCCGAGAATAAGCTGGGAAGATTTCCACCCAACTTATCCTTCCTTATTTTACACACGCTCCACTAATTGTTTGAAGAATCCTTTTTCTAATTGCAATAATTCTGCGTAAGTGCCTTTTTCAATTAGCTTCGCTTCATCAATCACACAAAGTTCATCAAATTGCTCAATCGCCGTTAAGCGGTGAGTCACCATAATTAAGGTTTTATTTTCAGCATGGGCAAAAATTAAACGTAAAATTTGGCGCTCAGTTTCGCGGTCTAAACCTTCAGTTGGCTCATCTAATAATAAAATTGGCGCATCATTAAGCAAAATACGCGCTAAGCCTAAACGACGTTGTTCTCCACCAGAAAGTGGACGGCCGCCATCACCTAGCCAAATATCTAAGCCTTGTTCTTGTTCTAACAATTTGCCTAAACCAACTTGATTTAACACCTCGATCATTTTTTCATCTGAAATCTTGACCGCACTTGCGAATTGTAGATTTTGACGAAGTGTATCGCTAAATACATGAACACGTTGCGTTAGAAAGCAGAATTGGCTGCGTAATGTGTCTTCTGCGTAATCAGCAATGGGTTTTCCGGCAAGGAATAATTCCCCTTGGTTTGCATCATAATTACGCACTAAAAGCTGTAATAACGTGGATTTTCCGCTGCCTGTTTTACCTAAAATTGCGACTTTTTTGCCTTTTTGAATAGTTAAATTCAAATTCTCTAAAGCACGATTTTGACGTTCAGGATAAGTGAAAGAAAGATCTTTGGCTTCAATTAATGTTATGGCGTTTTGGTCGAACTCCGCTTTGCCATTAAAGGTCACTAATGGTTGCTGCTCGATAATATCTGTCACGCGTTCAGCTGACGTAATGACTTGCCCAATATGTAAGAATGCGGAACCTAATGGCATTAAGATTTCAAATGAAGCTAAGGCCGCAAAAGTGAAGAGCGCAATAAATGCCATGCGATATTCATCGTTGCCAAATTCCGCTTGTGAGCTAAACCACAACATTGCGGCAATAATTAAACCATTTAAAAAGAGCGAAAGAGCGCTTGAAAATCCGCTTAAATTGGCTTCTTTTTGCTGGTCCGCTTGCCAGTTAGCTTCAGTTTTAGCTATGTTATCTTTCAATTTATCTTCAGCATTAAAGAGCAATAATTCCGCTTGTGCTTGGATAAATTCTAAGAATTGCGTGCGATAAAGTGCACGTGAATGCACGAGTTTTTCGCCAAATTTTTTACCCAATTGGTAGAAAACAGTTGGAATGATGAATACTAATAAAAGCAGGCTCACACCTAGACCTAAGGCTAAAGGTACATTGACAAAACTTAGGCCAATACACATGGCTAGAATCACAAAAATAGCCGTAATAAATGGTGCAATTAAACGAAGATAAAGGCTATCGAGCGTATCCACATCAGACACTAAGCGGTTTAATAAATCGCTGTTACGGTAGCGATTTAACACTGCAGGACTTAATGGAATAATCTTCTCAAAAACTTGTACCCGTAATTTAGCCAAAATGCGGAAAGTCGCATCGTGTGTCACCAATTTTTCAAAATAGCGGAAAAGGGTGCGGCTAATGGCAAGCCCACGTACAGAGGCAGAAGGGTAGAAGAAATTAAATAACGTGCCAAGACCCGCAATAGCTGTTGCCGCTAAAAACCAACCCGAAGTGGTCAGCAAGCCAATACTGGATGCGAGGCCTGTGATCATTAAAACTAAGCCTAAAAATAAAGGCAACTTGGCGAATTTAAATAAACGTAAAAAGGGAAGTAAAGCACGCATTATTGAATATCCTCTTTTCGTTGAGCCAATAATTCGGCAAAGAAGCCTTGATCTTTTAATTGGTTGAAATGCCCTTGTTGAACAATTTCACCTTCTTGCATCACAAAAATATTGTCACATTGTTTTAGATCTTCAATACGGTGTGTGATCATTAAGGTCGTTTGGTTATGACTCATTTCTGCAAGGGCAGCAAGTACCAGATTTTCAGACTGAGCATCCAGGCTAGCTGTTGGCTCATCAAGTAATAATAAATTGCCTTTGCGTAGTAAAGCGCGAGCGATCGCTAAGCGTTGAGCTTGGCCTACAGATACACCAATGCCACCATCTTTAATTTCGCTATCCAAGCCTAATTTATCAGTAAATTCTTTCGCTTGAGCAGAAATCAAGGCTTGCTCGATTTGCTCATCAGTTGCTTGAATATCACCCAAAAGTAGATTTTCTTTGATGCTGCCTTGTAGCAGTAATGGATTTTGACCAACCCACGCAATTTGTTTACGCCAGTCGCTTAAACGGCTTTGATTCAGTTCCACACCGTTAATTTTTAAGCTGCCTTCATAAGGCAAGAAACCGAGTAATACATTGATTAAAGAGGTTTTTCCTGCACCACTTTGGCCCACAAGGGCAATATGGCTTTCTTTCGGAATATGGAATGAAAGCGGCTTAGTTAATGGTTGACCTTGTGGAGAAAGCGCCACTAAATTTTCAGCCTGAATTTCGACCGCACTTTGCGCTGGAATTTGTTCATTACCCTGATGTGCAATTAAATAATCTGCCTCCAAGAAATCGACAATGGCATCAGCAGCACCAATACCGGCTGCACGATCGTGGTAATAAGTCCCGAGATCACGCAATGGTTGATAAAACTCTGGTGCCAGAATTAAGCAGAAAAAGCCGGTAAATAAGGTCAGTGTGGTACCGTAAGTACCAAATTCGACTTGGCCTAAATAGCTAAAACCAAAATACACCGCCATTAAAGCAATGGAAATAGAGGTGAAAAACTCTAACACGGCAGAAGAGAGAAACGCCATTTTAAGCACAGCCATTGTGGTTTCTCGGAAGTCTTCCGTTGTGCTTTCTATATGTTGAGTTTGTTCTGAAGTGCGGTTGAAAAGACGTAAAGTTTCTAAACCGCGTAAGCGATCCAAGAATTGTGCACTTAAGCGAGAAAGGGTCGCCATATTTTTTTGGCTGCTATCTGCTGCTGCAATCCCCACCAGAATCATAAAAATTGGTACAAGCGGTGCAGTGACCATCAAAATCAATCCAGCCGCCCAGTTGAGTGGGAATACGGCAATTAAAATCACCATTGGTACAATGGCAGATAAACTTTGTTGTGGTAAGAAACGCGCATAGAAGTTATGCAGATTTTCCACTTGTTCAAGCATGATACTTGCCCAGCTACCGGCTGGTTTATTATTGATGGTGGCCGGTCCAGCTTGATGGATTTTGTCTAAGAGCTTTTGGCGCATATGATTGCGCAGTAATCGACCTGCTTTAAAGCCAATTTTTTCGCGCAGCCATAAAATGACCGCACGCAAAGCAAAAGTAATGATTAATGCAATAAAATAGGGAACCAGTTCAGTGCGATCGATATTTTGCATAATCAGCTTGTCGAGCAATGTCGCAAGAAAATAGGTTTGAGCCACAAGAATTAAGGAAGAAAGTGTGGCAAGGGCAATATTGGTGCGCATTAATTTTTTAACAGGTTGTTGTTGCGCACGAAGCCATTTTTGTAAATATTTTTGGCGAAGTTTATCCATTGTCTTTGTTTATCCTAGGATAGGATGAGTTGGATGGAGGATTAAAAAATCTACCTTTGAAAAATAATAGGTGCGTGAAACCTTGTTTTACGCACCTTACATGAGAATTTAGCGCACTTATTCTTGTGCATCTAAATAACGTTCAGCATCTAATGCAGCCATACAGCCGGTACCCGCTGAAGTAATGGCTTGGCGATAGTTGTGATCCATCACATCACCTGCAGCAAACACACCTTCTACAGAGGTCGCTGTTGCATTGCCTTCAAGACCAGATTTAACGACGATATAACCGTTGTTAAGTTCAAGCTGACCTTGGAAGATTTCAGTATTTGGTGCATGACCGATGGCAATAAATAAACCGTCTAATTTCACGTCTTCTTTTTCGCCAGTTTTCACGTTTTCTAAACGTACACCTGTTACGCCCATGTTATCGCCTAACACTTCATTTAAAGTGCGGTCAGTATGAAGCACGATTTTGCCTTCTTCGACTTTTTTGTATAAGCGATCAATTAAGATTTTTTCTGCACGGAAGCTATCGCGGCGGTGAATTAAATGTACTTCAGACGCAATATTAGCCAAGTAAAGTGCTTCTTCAACGGCGGTATTTCCGCCACCAACAACGGCAACTGGTTTATTACGATAGAAGAAACCATCACAGGTTGCGCAAGCTGAAACGCCACGGCCTTTATAAGCGGTTTCAGATTCTAATCCGATATAACGTGCTGATGCCCCTGTTGCGATGATTAACGCATCACATGTGAAGGTTTGCATATCGCCATAAAGTTTGAATGGGCGAGAAGATAAATCAACTTTATTAATATGATCAAATATGATTTCTGTTTCAAATTTTTCAGCGTGCTGCAACATACGCTGCATTAAACCTGGGCCAGTGGTCATTTCAAAATCACCCGGCCAGTTTTCAATTTCATCCGTCGTGGTAAGTTGCCCGCCTTGTTGAAGACCGGTCACTAAAACAGGTTTTAAGTTTGCGCGAGCAGCATAAATAGCGGCGGTATAACCCGCAGGGCCCGAACCTAAAATTAATAATTTGCTGTGTTTAACGTCTGACATAAAGAATCCTTTGTTTATAAAATAAAGCATGAGGGCTTTTGGAGTTCGTTCATTATAAAGCCTTCATGCATAAAAAAATAGTTGATCGTATTAGTAAAGCAATGAATACAGCAATCGGCGATATTTATTGGTGATAGGATCTGCATTGCCAATGGCTGATAAAATGGATAAAAACTGTTGTTTTACTTCGCCATTTTCTGCAGAAAGATCTTGTTTAAGAATGTTAAATAATAAATCTAACGCTTCTTCGTTTCGATTAGCTTGATGTAGTTGTACCGCTAATTTCAACGCAATTTCAGGCGTTGGATTTTTCGCATAATCCGCTTGTAATTGCTGAATTTCTGGCGTATCAGCTGCTTTAATTAAAAGCTCAATCTGCGCTTGTAAGCCATGCCAACGGCTGTCGCGATCCTGAATAGGAATTTGCGCTAAAATATCTGCCGCAGGCTCCGTTTTTTTCATGGCAATATAGGTTTCTGCATAAAGTAATGCGACATCGCTGTTTTTCTTATCTGAAAGCTCCCAGGCTTCTTTCAGTAATGGAAGGGCAGAGTCGTAATCTTCCACTTGTAAAAAATCCAAGGCTTTTTGGAATTTTAAATCTTCTTCTTTTGGCAAAATTGCACTCAAACGTTGCAATAAACTGGCTTCATCTAATGCACCAGGGAAGGCATCTAATGCTTGAGCCTCTTTGAAAAGGTAGGTTGTTGGCAATGCTTGAATACGAAATTGTGCGGCAATCATTTGCTCCGTTTCACAATTGACTAAGCCGAGAATAAATTGTCCTTGGTGTTGTTCTGCTACGCGTTGTAATACATTGGCAAAATCAGCCGATTCTTTATGGCTTGGCGCATAAAAGTTAATGACAAGCGGGGTTTCGACGGAACGTTGCAACGTTTCGGTAAGATTTTGTTCGTTGAGTTCAACTAAGAAAGGTAAATCTGCCATTTTTATTCCTTGATAAATGGAAAATGATGCTTGATTTTAGCAAAGTGCGGTCAGTTTTAGAAATGTTTTACAGGAAAAGAAAAGGGCAGTGTTAATCTGCCCTTATTTACGATCTATTTTTATTCTTTTGTTTCTTTCACTTTATCTTCTGGAAGCACGAGGTTAAGAATTAAGGCAAGTAATGAACCTACAGTAATACCTGAACCGAGCACTTCTTTGAAAAAATGCGGTAATTTATCAAGCAATTCAGGACGGGTCGTCACGGCTAAGCCACAGCCAATGGAAATGGCGATGATTAAACCATTGCGTTTGCTACGAGCCACTTTGTCCAACATTTGGATACCTGCGGCGATAATCATCGCGAACATCATTAAGCCTGCACCGCCTAATACTGGCAATGGAATTGAAACAATTAATGCACCAAATACAGGGAATAAACCCGCTAGCGCTAGAAGTACACCGGTTAGCGCAACCACGTGACGACTTGCCACGCCAGTTAGAGAAATGACACCAATGTTTTGTGAGAATGAAGAGAATGGTGTGGTGGACATAATGGCAGCTAGGGCAGATCCTAAACCATCGGCTAAAACGCCACCGCGTAAATGTTTGCCGGTGATTTCTGTTTGGGTTGCATTACCTAGTGCTAGGAAGTTACCGCTTGATTCAACGATCGTCACTAAATACGCAATGGACATGCCGATAATACCTGAAATTGGGAAGGCTAAGCCAAAGTGTAGTGGTTGTGGAATCGCGAAAGTTTGCGCTTGTTTGACGCCTTCAAAGCTCACCCAGCCCATCGCTAAACAAACAAGATAACCTGTCATCATGCCAATAACGATCGCTGCGGCGGAGAAAATCCCTTTGCCCCATTGCACGAGTGCGACTACGATGACTAATACAAAGCTCGCCATCATTAAATTTTCTGGCGTCGCATAATTCGCATCACCACGTTGACCACCAGCAAACCAGTCAACCGCAACTGGAATCAGGCTTAAGCCAATCATCATGACAACAGTCCCCGTCACAAGTGGTGGGAACAATTTGCGAATATACGGCATGAAGAAACTGCCGATAATCATCACTAAGGAACCAATGAGAGAAGAACCTAGAATACCAGCGATGCCATATTCGCTAAAACCAATGGCAAGTGCAGCAGCAACAAAAGTAAAACTGGTTCCCATCACACTTGGCAAACGAATACCAACTGGACCTAGGCCTTTACATTGGATAACGGTCACTACGCCAGAAATGAGCAGAGCCGCATTAACTAAGGTAATAGTATCTTCAGTCGGTAATTTTAAGACGTTACCAATGACCAATGGTACGGCAATAATTCCCCCAAGTGCGGCAAGTAAATGTTGTGCCGCAAGGAGTAAACTTAATCCGAAAGGTGGTTTGTCTTCCACGGTATAAAGTAGATTGTTATTCATTAGGTTCCCTTAAGTAGAAAAAAATTGTGCGAATTATACGTTAATTTTCATTTACCGCAAACGTTTGCGTAAAGAAAATAAAAAAGTGCGGTTAAAAATTACGTTATTTTTAACCGCACTTGCTTGATTTAAAAACTACATCCAGAATAGATAAGCAATGGTTGCAATAATGACCATACAGGTTAAATCAATAAATTTACCAACGCGGATCATTTCGGATTGTTTAACAAAGCCTGTGGAGTACACAATTGCATTCGGCGGTGTACCAACCGGCATCATAAAGGCACAAGATGCACCCAAACCAATAATCATCGCAAAACCAAGCGGTGGCATATTCAGTGCTTGTGCGATCGAAATAAAGATTGGAACGAGTAAGGCTGCACTTGCTGTGTTTGACGTAAATTCAGTCAAGCAGACAATAAAGGTTGCAACAATTAATGCCATTACATAGTAGTGACCTCCTTCAATGATGAAGACAATGCCATCCGCCATGATTTTGCTTGCGCCAGATTGAGTCAATACTGAGCTTAAGGTTAAACCGCCACCGAAAAGGAACAGTACCCCCCATTCTGTATTTTCTTGTATTTCTTTCCAACTTGCGATCCCGGTCACACAAATAACAATTGCTGCGGAGAGTGCAACCATACTGTCAAAACTGCCAATTGGTTTTGGCAAACCTAACAATTGAGAAAGGATGGGATTGATGTAACCACCAAAAATCCAAAGAATCGCCACAGTTACAAAGATAGTTAAGGTTAAGATGCGTTTTTTCGTCATGTGAATTTTGGCAAATTCAGCATCAAAACGAAGACCGAGTTTCGGTTTAAAAACAAGGTATAACCAACCAATAATAAGCGGGAATAAAATTAACATTACTGGCATGCCATACATTAACCAGTCAGCAAAACCTAAATGAAGCTGAGAGGCAGCGATGGCATTTGGCGGGCTACCCACAAGGGTTCCCATTCCGCCAATGGTGGCACTGTAGGCAATACCCAATAACACAAATACATAAGTATTATGATCTTTATTGCGGTCTAACTGACTCAAAATGGTCATAGAAAGCGGGATCATCATCGCCGCAGTAGCGGTATTACTCATCCACATGGATAAAAATGCCGTTGCTAAGAAGAGGTAAAATACCGCAACAAAGAGACGACCTTTTGCTAATTGCATGATTTTATTAGAAATCATTTGGTCGATTTTTTGCACATTTAATGCGGTGGCAAGTGCAAAGCCACCAAAGAATAAGAAAATAGTTGGATCAGCAAAGGCAACAAGCGCTTCACGACTATTAGCTAATCCTAATAAGACAGATAAAATGGGTACGAACAATGCAGTGATCGTTACACTGATGGCTTCGGTAAGCCATAAAATAGCTACAAATGCCAGTAAAGATAACCCTTTATTTGCCGCAGGTTCAAAAGGAAGTGTATTGAGTAGAATAAAAAAGAGAGCTACATCAGAAAGGAATATAATAGTTTGTTTATTCCATGCTTTTCGTTGAGATTTTGTGACAGATATTACTTGCATATTTTTTCCTATATTTTTTAAGGTCGGCGATTGTAGCATAACAGGCCTCAGTCAGAAAATAAGGCATACTAAAAATTGATTAGTATCAAAGCAAAGTGCGGTCAAAATCACGAGCTTTTTGACCGCACTTCATAGTTGAATATCAATTTAGCGAGATAAATTAACGAGATAAAATCGCTTTCACTTGCTTTTGTAATGTTGGCACGATCTCTTGTTCAAACCATGGATTTTTCTTGAGCCAAATTTGGTTGCGTGGTGAGGGATGAACGAGCGGGAGAAAGTGAGGGAGAAAATCACGAAAATGGTGAACCGTTTCAGTCACATTAAGCTCGTTTTCTGGTAAATAATATTTTTGTGCATATTGTCCAATAAGAATCGTCAGCTCAATATTAGGCAAATTAGCGAGAATTGCTGGATGCCATTTTTCCGCAAAACCTTTGCGCGGTGGTAAATCACCAGATTTGCCTTTCCCAGGGTAATAAAAATCCATCGGGATGACAGCAAACATACCCGAGTGATAAAAGGTATCACGATCCACGCCTAGCCATTCTCGCAGGCGATCACCACTTTTATCATTCCAATATAAACGACTTTCTTGGGCTTTAATTCCGGGGGCTTGTCCGACAATATTAATACGAGCTGTCGTTGGTGCCGCAAAAAGCGGTTCAATTCCTTTTGCCGTGAATGATTGATTATCGGGATCTTGCATAATGGATTGCGTGATTTGTGTAAGTGTTGGCATGGTACTTCCTTATTTATTGAAATAAAAATAGCTCACTTTTGATGAGCTATTTTATCATAATCAATATCGCGGCATTATAGGTGTTTCACTCGACGTTTTACTTCTTCCTGTTTGCCCGCATTGAATGGACGAGCATCAGGACTGCCGAGATAACCACAAACCCGTCGGGTCACGGAGACTTTTGCACTGTCATGATTACCGCATTTCGGACAGACAAAGCCTTTACTTGTGCAATTAAACTCTCCTGTAAAACCACATTCATAACATTCATCAATTGGCGTGTTGGTGCCGTAATAAGGCACGCGATCGTAGCTATAATCCCATACATCTTCGAGTGCTTTCAGGTTATGTTGAATATTTGGATATTCGCCATAACAGATAAAGCCGCCACTCGCTAATTCAGGATAAGGCATTTCAAAGTCTAATTTATCGTATGGATTCACTTTTTTCTCTACATCTAAGTGATAGCTTTTAGTGTAGTAGCCTTTATCGGTAACGCCGTCAATGACACCAAATTGTTTGGTATCTAAACGGCAGAAACGATCACATAAGTTTTCACTTGGTGTGGAATAAAGGCTAAATGCATAACCCGTTTCTTTCTGCCATTGTTTTACCGCTTCATTTAAACGACGCACAATCGCGATGCCTTTTTCACGCAGTTGTTCATCGTCAAAAATATGTCCTTGTTTATACAGCGCATTGATGGTTTCGTGAATACCAATATAGCCTAAAGAAATTGATGCTCGTCCATTTTTGAAAATATCGGCAACATTATCATCGGCTTTTAGTCGAACGCCGCAAGCGCCTTCCATATAGAGAATTGGCGCGACACGAGCTTTGGTATTTTCTAAGCGCGCAATACGGGTAAGCAAGGCTTTCTTCGCAAGGGCTAAGCGTTCATCTAAAGTGCGGTAGAATTTTTCTTCATTTCCTTGTGCTTCCAGAGCAATGCGAGGCAGATTCAGACTTACCACGCCTAAATTATTGCGACCATCATGCACTTCATGCTCGTTTTCCTCATAAGCACCCAAGAAGCTACGACAACCCATTGGGGCTTTGAATGAGCCAGTGACTTTAACCACTTGATCATAGTTTAAAATATCTGGATACATGCGTTTTGAAGCGCATTCTAATGCCAGCTTTTTAATGTCATAGTTTGGATCTTGTTCGTTTTGGTTCACGCCTTTTTTAATGGTAAAGACCAGTTTAGGGAAGACGGGCGTTTTATGATTTTTACCCAAGCCACGAATACGGTTTTTCAAAATCGATTGCTGAATTAACCGTTCTTGCCAATTTGTACCTAAGCCAAAACCAAAGGTAACAAATGGCGTTTGACCATTTGATGTATGGAGCGTATTGACTTCATATTCAAGGGATTGGAACGCATCAAAACATTCTTTTTCAATTAGTGCTTTTGCATAGCCTTCCGCATCCGGAATTTGCCATTGGGCGGCATTTTTCAAATGTTTTTCAAAGCTGAGTTGAACATAAGGTGCAAGTACTTCATCAATACGATTGATGGTTGTACCGCCATAAATATGGCTAGCGACTTGAGCAATAATTTGTGCAGTAACCGCTGTTGCTGTACCGATAGATTTAGGCGGCTCAATTTCAGCATTACCCATTTTAAAACCATGTGAAAGCATGCCTTTTAGATCAACGAGCATGCAGTTAAACATTGGGAAAAATGGCGCATAATCTAAGTCGTGATAGTGGATTTCCCCTTTTTCATGGGCTTCAACAACATCTCTTGGCAGAATATGACGTTTGGCATAATGTTTTGCCACGATACCTGCCAGTAAATCACGTTGGGTAGGGATAACTTTCGCATCTTTATTTGCGTTTTCATTAAGCAACTCCACGTTGCTTTGCTCAATCAGTCCTTCAATTTCTTTGGTTAATTGGCTGCGTTTTTCACGTGCCAGGTCGCGATCGTGACGATATTCAATATAAGCACGTGCAATTTGGGGATACTTGCTTGTCATTAAGTGATCTTCAACAATTTTTTGAATCTGGTTGATATCAATTTCATGCTGATAATGACTAAAAATTTCAGTATTAATTTGCTGGCTAAGCTCATGAATATAAATTTCATCAACAATATTGGCCGCACTTGCTGCTTTTTTGATTGCATTATTAATACGTTGTAGGTCAAATCCAATTCGTGAACCATCACGCTTAATCACGAAGAAAGCGTTCATTTTATGACTCCTGTAAGGTAGCTGTGGAAAAATTGAAAGCACTATATATAGTTTCATTTAATAGATCAACACACAATATATAGTGTTATTTTGTGTGTTTTGATGGCTGAAATTGAGTTGAAACCTTGATAAATCTGGGAAGCAAGAGTGTTTTTGTTGAGAATTATTCTCAAATTATTTTTTAAAAATTTGATCTGAATCAAGTTTTTTGGCAATAAAAAAACGGACGAAAAATCGTCCGCTCTTTAAGTCATAGAAAAGAAATTAAGCTGCAACCATTACCATAGCAGGGCGAATCACACGACCATTTAAGGTATAGCCTTTTTGTAAAACGGTGGTGATTTGGTTGCTTTCAAACCCTTCAGCTGGTTGCATAGAGATGGCTTGGTGGAGATCCGGGTTAAAGGTTTCACCCACTGCGCCAACAGGTTCAACACCAAAGCGAGCTACCGTTGAGAGTAACTCTTTCAAGGTTAGCTCCACACCATCGAATAACGCTTTGATGCTTTCATCTTCCTTATTAGCAGGTGTTGAAAGCGCACGCTCTAAGTTATCAATGGTATTTAAAATATCTTTTGAAAATTTTTCTAATGCAAATTTATGTGCTTTTTCAACATCTTGTTCGCTACGGCGACGCATATTGTCAATTTCTGCACGAGTACGAAGCAATAAATCTTGTTCTTTTTTAGAAGTTTCTTCTACTTGTGCTTTTAATTGTTCTTCAAGTTCTTGTACACGAGCGATCGCTTCTTCTAATGGATCTTCCGTTGAGGTGGTTTCTTGCTGTACTTCTTCAACAACTTCTTCATTTATGTTTTGTGCTTGTTCTGACATTTTTTTCTCCATTAATCAAAAATTAGCGCTATTTTAGCAAAACTGAATTGCTATGTAATATAATGGCTAAAATTTTAAATTCAAGTGCGGTCAGAAATCGGTGAGTTTGCACTTGGGAGTAATCATAGTTATGGATGAATTAGTCAAATCATTTAAAACCATCGCCTTGATGGGAAAACCGCGTCGCGATATTAATTTGCAAATGCACAAAAACTTGTATCAATGGCTGAAAGAGCGAGGATATCAAGTTTTAGTGGAAAAAGACGTCGGTGAAAAATTTGGTTTACCAGAAGAGGTTTTAGCGACAGTTGAACAAATCGGTGAGCAAGCACAACTTGTGATTGTGATTGGTGGTGATGGCAATATGCTAGGGCGAGCTCGCATTTTGGCTAAATATCATATTCCAATGATTGGTATTAACCGAGGTAACTTGGGCTTTTTGACTGATATTGACCCGAAAAATGCTTATGCACAGCTTGAAGCTTGTTTGGAACGCGGCGAGTTTTTTGTCGAAGAGCGTTTCTTGTTGGAAGCAAAAATTGAACGCAATGGCGAAATTATTTCTAGCGGTAATGCAGTAAATGAGGCGGTTATTCACCCCGCTAAAATCGCGCACATGATTGATTTCCATGTTTATATCAACGATAAATTTGCTTTCTCTCAACGTTCGGACGGTTTGATTGTTTCCACACCAACAGGTTCAACGGCTTATTCACTTTCCGCTGGCGGTCCGATTTTAACGCCAAATTTAAATGCGATTGCCCTTGTGCCAATGTTCCCGCACACACTTTCTTCTCGACCATTGGTGATTGATGGCGACAGTAAAATTTCAATTCGCTTTGCAGAACATAACACTTCACAGTTAGAATTAGGCTGTGATAGTCAAATTGCACTCGATTTTTGCCCAGATGATGTGGTGCATATTGAAAAAAGCCCGCATAAACTGCGTTTATTACACCTGAAAAATTATAATTATTACAATGTATTAAGCACGAAATTAGGCTGGCTTAAAAATTTCTAATCCAAAAAGTTAAAAATTTCTTTACTGTATATTATATCAGTTATAATATATGGATATACAGTTAAGGAGATTTTTTATGCTAACCCAACTTACCATCAATAATTTTGCAATTGTTCGTCAATTAGAGATTGAATTGGCGAAAGGAATGTCTGTGATTACGGGGGAAACCGGTGCAGGGAAATCCATTGCTATTGATGCGTTGGGGTTATGCTTAGGGCAACGTATTGAAACGTCTATGGTTCGAGAAGGGCAGGAAAGAGCTGAAATTTGCGCGACATTTTTTATTGAACCAACTAACCCCGCTTATCAATGGTTGCAAGAGCAAGAATTGCAAGATCCTGATAATCCCTCCGATTGTATTCTACGTCGTGTTATTAATGCAGATGGGCGTTCTAAAGCCTTTATCAATAGCACGCCAGTATCGGCTTCCCAATTAAAAGAAATAGGACAATATCTTATTCATATTAATGGGCAGCACGCTTCGCAGTTATTATTGAAAAATGATTATCAGCTTCAATTGGTGGATACATTTGCACATCACAATGATTTACTCGCACAAATGCGAGAAGATTATCGAGCATGGAAAAATCTTCAAACGGAAGTTAAAAATTTCCAACAAAAAGTGGCCGAAAATGAAGCGAAGAAACAACTTTTACAATATCAGGTAGAAGAGTTGGATGAGTTTGCCCTTCGTCCAAATGAATATTTAGAATTAGAAGAGGATCAACGTCGTCTATCAAATAGCGAACAGCTGACACAGTTATCACAATCAGCCTTACAGCTACTCAGTGAAAATGAGACCGTGAGTATCGATTCTATGCTCTATCGTGCGACACAGTATATTGATGAATTAAGTGAGTTAGATCCTCGCTATGTTTCCGTTCAAACAATGTTGAATGATGCACTTATCCAAGTGCAAGAGGCGACAAGTGAAGTCCAACATCTTGCATCTCATATTGAGCAAGATCCGATGTTATTACAAGAGATTGAGCAGCGTTTAGGTCAAGCTTTACAACTCGCTCGCAAGCATAATGTGAAACCTGAAGAGTTAGTGGAATGGCATCAAAAATTAAAAGCAGAATTGACCACACTTTTAGATTTTTCAGAAAGTGAAGAGCGTCTGATTCTTGAAGAAAAATCCGCCTTTGAGAAAATGCAAAATACGGCAAAACAATTACATGAAAGCCGTAGCCAAGCTGCAGAGAAATTAGCACAACAGGTTACAGATTCTATCAAAGGGCTTGCAATGGAAAATGCCGAGTTTTTCATTGAAGTGAATTCGGATTTAGCTAAAGTAGCGGCAAATGGGGCAGATAATATCGTCTTTACTTTACGCAGTAATTTAGGACAACAAGCACAGCCGTTAGCAAAAGTGGCGTCAGGTGGTGAATTGTCTCGTATTTCATTAGCGATTCAAGTCTTAACATCAGATCAATCGGCGATTCCAACGTTAATCTTTGATGAAGTGGATGTTGGTATTAGTGGAAAAACCGCGAGCGTAGTGGGTAAATTATTGCGCCAATTAGGCGATAAATGCCAAGTACTTTGCGTGACCCATTTACCACAAGTGGCATGCCACGGACATCATCAATTTAATGTTGAGAAATTTACCGTTGATGATAAAACAGAAACTAAAATGACCGCACTTTCTCAAGAAGAGCGCGTTCCTGCTCTTGCAAGATTGCTCGGTGGCAGTGAAATTACGGATCTTGCTTTAGCGAATGCACAAGAGATGTTGGATTTAGTCAAGTAAAATGAGGCAAATGAATGGGCGTTTATAGTTCATTCAATGCATTAATAACTCGAATTTCGTCAAATTGCTCAAGTTGTTCTTGTCTAATTTCAATTTCTTGAACTTGACCAGATTGTAGTAAATATTCCCTTTGTGTGCCTTTTAATAAAGGAGTATTCGGTGTGAACCATTGAGTTCCTTTTCTAAAGGCGAGATTGCCAATAGAGCAGTCTGTGACAAAGTCCCCTTTAATAATAATGATTTCATCAGCCTCTCCCTTTTGTGCAAATAATGCATTGATAAGTTCACGATCAGCATATTTGAGCGAATAATCAATTTCATTACAGACTATGGGCTTGAATACACGATGTGTTTTAGGTGTATATTCAAAGTATGAAATTTTGGTTTGATGAGCGTTGTAGTCAATTCGACAGCGAACAAGCTTATTATGTAGCTCCTTAGGTACTTGAATTAGATCTAAAAGATTAAAAAAAGTGACCGCACTTTTTCTATAATAAGTGATAAGGCTACGCTCATAGCGTGCTTGATGCAGAGCAATATTTTTAATTTTGCTATTTTCAATGGCGATGGTTTCAAATAAAGGGAACACTACTTTTCCTTTTGGATTGGAAGGTAAACTTTGGCAATCAACTCTTGATATTCGTCTTCAAGTTGGCTTTGAATGGTAATACCACCGCCACTACGAAAATAAAATTTATCATTTTTTTGTTCAATAAAGCGAATTGCGACGGCGCTATTTAGGTTTTCGCCATCAAAAATACCGAAAATTCCAGTGTAATAACCTCGTTCTTGTTTTTCAGCTCGTTGGATAATGGAAACCGTTTTTTCTTTAGGCGCTCCGCTAATTGAGCCTGCAGGTAAAAGTGCGGCTAATATTGAGCCAATTTTATTTTGCCAATGATCTTCTAATTCACCGTAAATTTCTGAACTGGTTTGCAGTATTTCGCCTCGTTCTGTGTAAATACTATCGATGTAGCGAAAACGAGATACTCTGATGTTTTTTGCAACCATTGAAAGATCATTACGCATTAAATCTATAATGGTGTAATGTTCTCGTTGCTCTTTTTCATCATTTAACAAATTCGCTTTGGCATTAGGCCGGCTCGCATCAATCGTTCCTTTCATAGGATAGGTGTAAATTTTGTTTTGTCGAATTTGCACAAAGGATTCAGGTGAAAAACAGACAAATTGCTCCTTAAAAAGTAATTTATAAGGCGCCTCAACTGAATGGAAAATTTGGATTAAATCCCCATTTAATTTGATTTCGGTAGGATAAGTGAGATTGAGTAAATAGGAATTACCTTTTTGTAATTCGTGTTGAACAAGATGAAATCCTTGTTCATATTGATGTAATGTAATGGGCTTTTTATCAATGATAGACAAAGCAAAGTGCGGTTGATTTTCAGGGATATTTTTTACGTCTTGAATATCCCAAATCAGCCCTTTTTCAGTGCTTTCATCAAAAGAACAAATAAGCGGTTTCTTCTGTTCAAAATCAATTAAGAAGAAAAAAGGTTGGCGTAATGCGCCATAAGCATTAGCTTGATGAATAAATGTTTGCATGGCTTGTAGATAAAAAAATAAAAAGGATTTTAACGCAGAATCGCTATAATGTTGAAATGAATTTAGTCACCGAATTATGGCACTAGCCCGTATGAAAAAAATTTTAGTTATCAATAACCATGATTCTTTTACTTATAATTTAGTGGATCTCATTCGCCAATTACAGGTGCGTTTTGATGTGGTAAGCGTAGAAGATTTATCATTAGATTGTGTGGAAGGTTATACACATATTTTAATTTCTCCAGGACCAGATGTTCCAAGCGCGTATCCACAATTATTTGTGATGTTAGAACGGTTTTATCAAACAAAGTCCATTTTAGGTGTTTGCTTAGGACATCAAATCCTTTGTGAATTCTTTGGCGGAGAACTTTATAATTTATCAAGTGTGCGACATGGGCAGAAACACCGCTTAAAAGTGCGGTCAAATTCAGGCTTATTTTTAGGGCTTCCTGCCGAATTTGAAATAGGTCTTTATCATTCCTGGGCAGTACAAACTGAGAGCATACCAGAGACATTAGAAATTACAGCTGTTTGTGATGATGGAATCGTGATGGCAACACAGCACAAAAATTTACCTATTTTTTCTGTGCAATTTCATCCTGAGTCTTACATGTCTGAATTCGGTGAACAAATGTTACAAAATTGGTTAAATTTCAAAAATACTTGATAGGAATGCTTGCGTATTAGTCAAAAAAGCGTATTATAGACGTCTATACGTCAATACATCCAAAAAAAGAAGAGAACTTATGTCTAGCTATTTATTTACTTCTGAATCTGTTTCAGAAGGACATCCAGATAAAATTGCCGATCAAATTTCTGATGCGGTACTTGATGAAATTTTAAAACAAGATCCTAAAGCACGTGTGGCTTGTGAAACCTACGTAAAAACAGGTATGGCGTTAGTGGGTGGAGAAATTACCACTTCTGCATGGGTTGATATTGAAAACCTTACACGCCAAGTGATTTGTGATATTGGTTACAAACACTCAGAGATGGGCTTTGATGGAAATTCTTGTGCCGTATTAAATGCGATTGGTAAGCAATCATCGGATATTAATCAAGGTGTGGATCGTGAGAATCCACTGGATCAAGGTGCGGGTGACCAAGGGATCATGTTTGGTTATGCAACAAATGAAACCGAAGTCTTGATGCCTGCAGCGATTACTTATGCGCATCGTTTAATGGAAAAACAAGCGGAAGTACGTAAAAGTGGAAAACTATCATGGTTACGCCCAGATGCGAAAAGCCAAGTGACCTTAAAATACGAAGATAACAAAATCGTAGGTGTGGATGCGGTAGTACTTTCTACACAACATAGTGAAGAAGTCTCACAAAAAGAAATTTATGAAGGCGTGATGGAAGAAATCATCAAGCCAATTCTGCCAAGTGAATGGTTATCTCAACAAACAAAATATTTCATTAACCCAACTGGTCGTTTTGTGATTGGTGGCCCAATGGGCGACTGTGGCTTAACGGGTCGTAAAATCATTGTCGATACATACGGTGGTGCGGCTCGTCATGGTGGTGGAGCATTTTCTGGTAAAGATCCATCAAAAGTAGACCGTTCAGCTGCTTATGCAGCACGTTATGTGGCTAAAAATATTGTTGCAGCAGGTCTTGCTGATCGTTGTGAAATTCAACTTTCTTATGCAATTGGCGTGGCTGAGCCAACTTCTATCATGGTAGAAACTTTCGGTACAGGAAAAGTATCAAACGAAGTATTGGTTAAGTTAGTGCGAGAATTCTTTGATTTACGTCCTTATGGTTTAATTAAAATGTTAAATTTAATTCAACCAATCTATCGCCAAACTGCCGCGTATGGACACTTCGGTCGTGAACAATTCCCATGGGAAAAAGTAGATCGTGCAGAAGAATTACGTGCAGCAGCAGGTCTTAAATAAGTAAATAAAGTTTGTATGATAAAAACCGCTAATCTGGCGGTTTTTGTTTACTTAGCATGATGATGTCATCTCAAACTCAATTTCGGCATTTAAAAATGCAGGTACAGCGCAAACTTGCAGAAACATTACAACTCACTGAAAATCACTTTCAACGGAAATTTCCTATTCCGATAATCAGTTATGACTTGCGAGGAGTAAAGGCTGGCGTTGCCTACTTGCAGAAAAATGAGATTAAATTTAACCGCACTTTGCTACTCGAGAACTCAGATGAATTTATTCGTCAGGTGGTTCCACACGAATTAGCCCACCTTATTGTGTATCAAGTATTTGGTCGGGTGAAATCGCATGGACGGGAATGGCAAGCAGTGATGACACAGTTATTTAATCTCCCTGCCGATACTTGTCACCAATTTGATGTGGAAAGTGTACAAGGTAAAATGTTTGCTTATCAATGCGAATGCCAGACCCATTATTTAACGATTCGTCGGCATAATCGCATTCAACGCGATAAAATTGCCTATTTATGTCGAAAATGTCAGGGAAAATTGGTTTTTCATAGTGAAAATTAATGCGTGCTGTGATATATTCCTAACGTTTTCAATCAAATAACAGGGGTTATCCAATGAAAAAATTATTATTAGCTATCGTTGTCGGTGCATTAGCAGTTGCTTCAACTGCAAATGCAGGTTTATATGCAGAAGGCGATCTTGGTCTTTCAAGAACTAAATTAAGTAATGGTGGTTCAAGCAAAACCAAAATTGAGCCGCGTGTTGCAGTAGGTTACAAATTAGGTAATGTACGTGTAGCTGGTGATTATACTCATCACGGTAATTTCCAAGGCACTAAAGTTCAAGGCTTAGGTGCAACAGTGTTCTATGACTTCGATACCAACTCTCAAATTGAACCTTATGTTGGTGCTCGTCTTGCGGCTAACCGTTTCAAATTTGAAGACCGAGCAGAACAACGTTATAAAAGTTCTTCTGAAACTAAAGTGGGTTATGGTGTAGTTGCGGGTGCTAAATATAAATTAGCAGACAAAGTGTATGCAAACGGTGGTTTAGAATATAATCGTTTAGGTAGCTTTGACGATACTAAAGTGAATAACTATGGCGCTAAAGTGGGCGTAGGTTACGAATTCTAATTTCCCTTTTGAAAGTGCGGTTGATTTTCACCGCACTTTTTCTTTTGGATGTAAAAATTTGTATCGGGTTAATTATTTATGATTAATCTATGTAACAGTTAGAATCCTCGTTCTAAATGAAATCGGGGATTTTTTATTTTTAGAGGTGAGAATATGATTATCGTTTATGGCATTAAAAACTGCGATACAGTGAAAAAAGCATTGAAGTGGTTAACTGAACATAATATTGAACATAAATTACATGATTACCGAGTTGATGGATTAGATACTCGGTTCTTGCAACAAGCAGAAGCACAATTTGGTTGGGAAAATTTAGTCAATAAACGTAGCACAACTTGGCGTAATCTTGATGAAAATGTGAAAAATACACTCTCGAAATCCACCTCACTTTCCGTATTAGCTGAAAATCCAACATTAATCAAACGTCCGATTATTTTGCAAGATGGTAAGGCATTGATTGGCTTTAACGAAAAAGAATATATTGCAGCATTTAAGTAGTATTAAAGAGGGAGGATTCTATCTATTTCGGAGATAGTTCAATTGGTGCTGGCAGTAGTATGTTTACCAAAAATGCATAAGTAAATAGTCATCTTTTAACCTTGCCTTTTGCACTTAATAAGAATAATATTCATTACAGTATTGTTACAATCTCAATCATTGATGTGATAAATGTTTCATAACGGTTGCTTATTTGTTTGAAAGATTTTATGTGGTTGAATTGTGGTTTTTATGACTCAAGTGCCAAAACAAGGGATTGATTATACATAACAAATCTTATTTTACCCTCCTTCCTCTTTCATTTTTTATATCTAATGCTTTTGCTGAAGATACGCAATCTGTAACATTGTTGGAGCCTATTGTGGTTACCGGTGTTACTCAGACGAATGCTAATTCAGTCAAGCTTAATCCAAAAACGACACTTCAACCTTTACCCGCTGGTGATGGTGCAGATTTATTGCACTCTGTGGCAAATATGAGCGTGATTCGTAAAGGTGGGAGTTCGGGTGAGCCATTATTTCGCGGGTTAGGTGGTTCTCGTTTGAGTATTCAAGCGGATGATCAATTTATTTATGGAGGATGTAGCAATCGTATGGATCCACCAACTGCTTATATTTTTCCATCCGCTTATGATGAAGTCGTTGTTACTAAAGGACCTCAAACAGTCACACAAGGCACAGGTCTAGTGGCTGGAGCCGTACATTTTGTTCGTAAAGAACCTGAATTTGATACGCAAAACACTTATTTAAATGGCAGTGTAACCCTTGGTGGAAATAAACGTCGTGATGCTTATTTTGATGCGATGGCGGGTGGCAAATATGGTTATTTACGTACCAGTGTGTCACATAATGAAGCAGGTAATTACAAAGATGGTGATGGTAATCGCGTTCATTCTTCTTTTGAGCGTCGTAATCAAATGTTACAGCTTGGTTTCACTCCGACAAAAAACACTTTATTGACCGGAACTTATGAACGTAGTCGAGGCGAAGCGGCTTATGCGGATCGAATGATGGATGGAAGTAAGTTTGATCGTGATGCATGGAATGTACGTTTGGTACAACGAAATATTACACCGTGGTTCACTGAACTTGAATTACGCTACGGTCAAAGTAAGATTGATCATGTGATGGATACTTATAGTATGCGTTATTTAAGCATGATGGGAAATCAAGTTAAAAAAGCGATGAATCCAAAACGTGAAACTAATACAGGGCATTTGAAAGCAACCTTTGATTGGCCGGATATTAATTTACAGATTGGCATTGATTATATGCGCGACAAACACCTTGCGCGTATGGAAATGAAGGGGGAAGGATACAGACATAAACCTTATCAACCACAGCAAAACTTTACTCAATGGGGCGGATTTATTGAGGGAGCTTGGACGGCAAGCGATAGTCGTAAGTTTATTTCTGGTTATCGTTATGATGAAGTCAAAGCTGAATACGACACTTTAATGGCAAATCACCCAAATAAAAACCATACGTATGGTTTACATTCAGGTTTCTTCCGTTGGGAAGAAGAAATCAATGGCATTAAATATTATGCAGGTGTAGGGATTGCAGAGCGAGCGCCAGATTATTGGGAACGCCGTGCAAGCCAAGTTTTAGATAAAGAGCAAAACCGCCAAATTGATACGGGATTAATTTGGAAAAATGATGCCTTTGATTTTTCTGTATCGTTATTTGGTAGTGATGTTCACGATTTTATTATGTTAGAACGAGTAGGTAAAAATGTCTCAGCTCGTAATATCAAGGCAACCCGATTAGGTGGCGAACTTGAAGGCAAATGGAGATTTGCTCGTCACTGGGAAATCGGTAGTAGTCTTGCTTATACTTATGGTAAAAATCGCACGGACGACCGTCCACTCGCTCAAACCCCGCCATTAGAATGGAAAAACTCATTAACTTGGGATAATGAAACCTTGAGTGTAGGAGTTTTATGGCGGTTGATTTCGGCTCAAAAACGCTATGCAGCGGGACAAGGCAATATTATCGGGCAAGACATCGGTGCTTCAGCAGGCTTTGGAACGTTATCCTTTAATACAGGGTGGAAAATTAATAAATATGCTACTTTGCAGGGCGGAATTGATAACTTATTTAATAAATCCTATGCAGAGTTTGTGAGTAAAGGCGCAGATCCTTCAGCGGGGCTTCAAACTGTTCGAGTGAACGAGCCAGGACGTCAATATTGGTTACGTTTACAAGTTCAATTCTAGGATTCTTCATAAACTAATAAAAACGGATAACGAGGTTATCCGTTTTTTATTTGAACAGATTTAAATTGAAGGAAAATTTTGTTAAATTAGACCGCACTTTTAGTCGTCACTGAATATTATGAAACAAAAAACTATTGAGCTTGCACAAGCATTAATTCATCGCCCCTCTATTAGCCCAAATGATGAGGGCTGTCAGCAACTAATTGCGGAACGTTTGGAAAAACTCGGCTTTCAAATTGAATGGATGCCTTTCAACGATACGTTAAATTTATGGGCGAAGCATGGTAGTGGTGAGCCAGTCATCGCCTTTGCTGGGCATACCGATGTGGTACCGACGGGCGATGAAACGCAATGGACTTATCCGCCGTTTTCTGCCGAAATTGTGGATGATATGCTTTATGGTCGTGGTACGGCAGATATGAAAGGCTCATTAGCAGCAATGATTGTGGCGGCAGAAGAATATGTGAAAGCGAATCCGAATCATAAAGGAACGATTGCTTTGTTGATTACTTCTGACGAAGAGGCAGCCGCAAAAGATGGCACGGTTCGTGTTGTCGAAACGTTAATGGCGCGCGGTGAGAAAATCACTTATTGCATGGTAGGCGAGCCGTCAAGTTCAAAAACATTAGGCGATGTAGTTAAAAATGGTCGTCGAGGTTCGATTACAGGTAACCTTTATATTCAAGGTATTCAAGGTCATGTCGCTTATCCCCATTTAGCGGAAAACCCAATTCATAAAGCGGCGCCTTTCTTGCAGGAATTAACTACATATCAATGGGACAATGGCAATGAATTTTTCCCGCCGACCAGTTTACAAATTGCAAATATCCATGCTGGTACAGGGAGTAATAATGTCATCCCTGGTGAGCTTTATGTGCAATTTAATTTACGTTATTGTACGGAAGTCACTGACGAAAGCATTAAGCAGAAAGTGGCAGAAATGCTTGAAAAACATGGCTTGAAATACCGTATTGATTGGAATTTATCGGGTAAACCATTTTTAACGAAACCGGGTAAATTATTAGATGCATTAACGACCGCAATTGAGCAAACAACCGGTATTACACCACAAGCAGAAACAGGTGGCGGTACCTCTGATGGACGTTTTATTGCATTAATGGGCGCTGAAGTTGTGGAATTTGGGCCGCTTAATGCAACGATTCATAAAGTGAATGAATGTGTAAACGTTGATGATCTTGCCAAGTGCGGTCAGATTTATCATCAAATGTTAGTGAATTTATTGGATAAGTAAGATGAAATTAACGCCAGAAATGTTAACCGGCAAATCTCGTGAACATTTGATCAATTTGCCTACACCTCATTCTTCGAATCATTTTTTGCAAGCAGAGGCAATGAAAGCGTTTCAAGGATTGCAACAAAGTGCGGTCAAAAATGGCTTTAATTTGCAACCCGCGAGTAGCTTTCGTGATTTTGAACGTCAACAACTCATTTGGAACGGTAAATTTAACGGTGAACGCAAGGTTCATGATGATGAGGGAAATCCATTAGATTTAGCGTTATTAGATGATTGGCAAAAAGCACAAGCCATTTTACGTTGGTCAGCGCTTCCAGGTGGCAGTCGTCATCATTGGGGAACAGAAATCGATATTTTTGATCCTGATCTTTTGCCTCAAGGTCAATCTTTACAACTTGAACCTTGGGAATATGAAAAGGGTGGTTATTTCTTTGAACTTAGTGAATTTTTCACTGAAAATCTATCGCACTTTGATTTTGTTTTTCCATTTATAAGTCAGCCAGAAGGTAAAAAAATCGGCCGAGAGCCTTGGCATATTAGCTATTTACCGTTGGCAGAGCTGGCTTCACGATTATTTACACCAGATGTACTATTACAAGTTTGGCAGCATGAAACTGTGGCTGGAAAAGAAACGTTAATTACACACTTGCCTGAGATTTTTGAGCAATATGTGGTTTAACAAAAAACGCAGCGAGTCGCTGCGTTTTTTTATGGTTTGATTAATTCTTTTTATTCTTTTCCAAGGATTTATGCTGAATTTTCACATTCTTACCTTTTGCTTGGAAATATTCTCCAATTTGTTGAGCGATATAAACAGAACGATGTTTACCACCCGTACAACCAATGGCAATGGTGAGATAGCTTCGGTTATTTTGCTCTAACATCGGTAACCACGTTTCAATGTAATTACGCGTTTGGTAGATAAAATTATTCACTTCATCATGTGCAAGTAAAAATTGCGCAACAGGCTCATCAAGCCCCGTCATTGGGCGCAGTTCTGGATTCCAGTGTGGGTTAGGTAGAAAACGCACATCGAAGACATAATCGGCGTCAAGCGGAATGCCATATTTAAAGCCAAATGATTCAACCACGATCTTAAGTTCTTTATCAGTATTACCGCGTAAAACTTCTCTTAAACGTTCAGATAACGCATGAGTGGAAAGTGGCGCAGTGTCAATAATAAAATTAGCATGTTGAATTAAAGGCTCAAGTTGCTGATATTCTAAATCAATCGCTGATTCAAGCGGGAGATCTTGTGCTGAAAGTGGATGAAGACGACGTGAATCGCTGTAACGACGAATAAGTGTACTACGATCGCTGTCCAGAAAGATGATTTTGACGGAATAAGTAGCTTGAATATCTGTCAGGATTTTGTCTAAGTCAGTACTTGAATGAGGAAGATTTCGAATATCGAGGCTGATGGCGACAGCCGTTTGAGTTTTGGCGAGAATATTGGTGAGTTGAGGAAGTAAATCAAGAGGAAGATTATCCACGCAATAATAGCCCATATCTTCCAAAGCTCGTAATGCGACAGATTTTCCTGCGCCTGAGCGACCGCTGATAATAATAATTTCCATCTGCGTGATTCCTTATGGTTGGTAGGTTAGGTTATACCTCTTGAGGTTCCATATTATCTAAATTTGTGTCATCCTCAGATTCCTCTGAATGATCGGCACATTCAAAAATTTGCCAAATTTCATCCGTACTTTGTGCTGAACGAAGTTGTTTAATTAAGTTTTTATCAGTTAATTTTTTGTTGAGTTCTGCCAGAACAGGAATATATTCTTGGCAGTGATTTTCGGGTACGAGCACTGCAAAAACGATATCCACGGGTTTATTATCAGCCGCATCATATTCGACAGGCGTTTCTAATTGCATAAATACCGTTAGGATCTTATCTGAGACCGTAGTAGGTAACTTGGCTTTAGGCATAGCAACACCATTGCCTAATCCTGAATTACCTAATTTTTCCCGTTCAAATAAACATTCAAAACAAGCCTGTTCACCATTTTCGCAGTGAAGTTTTTCCACAACGAACGCGGCAATAGATTCAAATAATCGTTTCTTGCTAGAAAAAGCAACCCCCTGACGAATATCATCAGGGGAGAGCAATGTCGTAAATTTCATAGGTTATAGTTTAAATTGTTCGCCTAAATAGACACGTTTAACGTGCTCATCATTCATGACTTTTTCTGGTGTGCCGGTCGCGATAATTTTCCCTTCACCAACAATGTAAGCGCGTTCACAAACATCAAGGGTTTCGCGTACGTTATGGTCAGTAATTAACACGCCTAAGCCACGATTACGGAGATCCGTGATGATTTTCTTAATATCCGTGACCGAAATAGGATCCACCCCCGCAAAAGGTTCATCTAATAAAATAAATTTTGGATTTGCAGCTAAGGCGCGCGCAATTTCTACTCGACGACGTTCACCACCAGAAAGCGATTGTCCCAGGCTATCACGAATATGACTAATATTGAACTCATCAATTAACTCATCCGCTCTCTCTCTGCGTTGTTCTGCAGTGAGATCTTTACGAATTTCTAATACCGCCATAAGATTTTCATACACCGTTAAACGGCGGAAAATAGAGGCTTCTTGAGGTAAATAGCCAATTCCTCGGCGTGCACGTTCATGCATAGGCAATACGCTAATATCATCTCCATCAATGGTGATTTTTCCCTGATCGTGACGCACTAAACCGACGACCATGTAGAAAGTAGTGGTTTTACCTGCACCATTTGGACCAAGTAAGCCAACAATTTCATTGGAGTTTACGGTTAAACTCACATCAGAAACCACTTTTCGGCTTTTATAGCTTTTTGCGAGGAATTCAGCTTGTAATACAGACATCTGTTATTTTTTACCTTTTTGTTGTAATTGGGTTGGAATTAAGACGGTTTGTACTCGTGATTTTCCATTACCATTGGCTTTTAACTGCTGTTTTTTCACATCATAAGTGATGCGTTCACCGTTAATTTTGCTATCTAATTGTTTTAATTCAGCTTTACCGGTTAATGTTAAGAATTCTGTGCCTAAATCGTAGTGAACATTATTCGCTTTACCATCAACCGGTTTACCGTCATCAAGTTGTTGGTGGAAGGTAACAGGGGTGCCAAAAGCCTCAACAGTTTCTTTTTTACCTGAATTTTCTGGCGGACGAGTAATGACCACTTTATTGGCTTTAATCAAAATGGAACCTTGTGTAATCACAACGTTATCCGTAAAGGTTACCACGCTGTTTTCCATATCTAAAGATTGATTATCTGAGACAATATTAATCGGTTTATTGGTATCGTCTTTTAACGCAAAAGCAGATAAGGAAGTCATCATTAACGCTGTTAAAAGCAGAATTTTATTGTTTGTTGATTTCATAATATGTTTTTACCTGTTCCTTTAGAGTTGCAACTTGCTGACGTAAATTTCCGACCAACTTTAATCCACTTGAGTTAAAGTTTAATCCGTTAATTTTTACTTGTGTATCGGAAGTAATGTCTTGTGTTTTTAAATTAATCACTGCCGCTTCGGTCTCAACGCGTTGCAGGCGAGATAAAGGATCAAGGCTCTCGGCAACTACGCCGCCTTCAAGATAGAGCATTTGATCTTTTGTTAATTTTGCCTTTTTCGCGCTAAGCTTCCAATTTTGTTTTTCTAATTGAATTTTATCGGTTTTCACTTCTTTGTCTTTATTATCTAAAGAGACATCAAAAAGATAGACTAACGGCGAAATAAAATCCGTATGACCGTCTTGTGTGTAATATTCCACTTTGTCGGAAATCGCGAGATATTGCTTTTTACCTTCAGGCGAGAATACGGTAGTTTCCATTTTATTGCCGACGTATTCTGGGCTATCAGGCTTTTTAATGAGGCTTTGTAAATCGCTATGATCTTGATTAAGCGAATAATACCAGCCTAATAAAGCCAGGGCGATGACACCTAAAATAATATTCCAACGAATATTCATAAATAACGTTCTTTCCTTCTTAAAAGGGTAACCAATCATAGCACTTTTTTGACACAAAGTGCGGTCAAAAATAGCTGTATTTTAGTCTTCTAAAATGAGTGTTTTTAAGATCTGATAAATCTCGCGATAAGCTTTTGACGGCTTATTTTGTTCCTTTTCTTTTTGTGCTGCACGAATCAAATTACGTAATTGTTGGCGATCTGCAGAAGGATGCTCATTTAACAAATCAGTCAGTGCCACATCACCTTTCGCAACCAACTCATCACGTAAGATTTCCAATTTATGCAACATCGCTTGCTGCTGATTATGTTTGTTTTCAATTTTTTCTAAAGCTTCACGAATAGGCTCTGCATCAATTGAGCGTAAGAGCTTACCGATATATTGTAATTGGCGACGACGCGCCTCTTTTTGCAGGCGTTGCGCTAATTCAATGGCATCTTTCAAGCTATCGTCTAGTGGAACCTTAGTCAGATTTGCTTTGGTTAAGTTCACCAATTTCTCGCCGAGCTGTTTTAAATCCTCAGCGTCGCGTTTGATTTCACTTTTACTTACCCAAATAATCTCTTCTTGGTCTTCATCTTCCCAATCAAAGGCTTCTTTTTTCTTACGTTTTGCCATTCTATTACCTTATGAAAAATTTGGTGCATTTTAGCATAAACTTTCAAAATAAGATAAAATGGCGCAAATTTTTAATAGGATTATCATCATGAAAACAGCAGAAAATTTAACCGCACTTTTAAAATCTCAAGAGCAAACATTGCGTGATGCAGTCAGTTTTGCGATTGAAACTGCACAGAAAGCGGGGGCAACCGCTGAAGTCGGTGTGACAAAAGTGAGTGGTTTATCGGTTTCAACCCGTCTGCAAGAGATTGAAAATGTTGAATTTACTAATGATGGGGCATTAGGTATTTCTGTTTATTTAGGCCAACAAAAAGGCAATGCGTCTACCTCTGATTTAAGCGAAGAAGCCATTAAAAACACCGTTGAAGCAGCACTTGCTATTGCAAAATATACCTCGCCAGATGATTGCACAGGGCTAGCGGATAAAGAACTAATGGCTTTTGAAGCGCCCGATTTAGCGCTTTATCATGGGGCAAGTGTTGATGTCGAACAGGCTACGAAATTAGCTTTAGAAGCTGAAAAAGCGGCTTTGGAATACGATGATAAAATTGTGAATAGTAACGGTGCTAGTTTTAATTCGCATACCGGTGCGCGTGTTTATGGTAATACACATGGCATGTTACAAAGTTACTTATCTAGCCGCTATTCTTTATCTTGTTCGGTGATTGGTGGAGAACTTGATCAACTTGAAAATGACTACGAATATACGGTTTCACGTGAGTTTGATGCCCTTTCTTCAGCGGATTGGGTAGGACAGAATTGTGCAAAAAAAGTGATTGCGCGTTTAAATCCACAAAAATTAACGACACGTGAAGTGCCAGTGATTTTCTTAAATGATGTGGCAACAGGATTAATCTCCCATTTAACGGGAGCGATTAGTGGAGGCAGCTTATATCGTAAATCCAGTTTCTTGCTCGATCATCTTGGAAAACAAGTGTTGCCAGATTGGTTCCAAATTAGTGAGCGTCCGCATTTGTTAAAACGTTTAGCCTCTACACCTTTTGATAGCGAAGGGGTACGAACACAGGATCTTGAAATTATTCAAGATGGCGTATTGCAAACCTATTTGCTCACCAGTTACAGTGGTAGAAAAATGGGCATGCAAAGTACCGGTCATGCAGGCGGTATTCACAACTGGCTCGTGAAACCAAATTTAACGGGAGGATTGACCGCACTTTTACGTCAAATGGGCACCGGTTTATTAGTGACAGATGTCATGGGGCAAGGCGTAAATATTGTGACGGGGGATTATTCCCGTGGCGCAGCAGGCTTCTGGGTGGAGAATGGTGAGATCCAATATCCAGTTGCTGAAATTACTATTGCTGGTCAATTGCAGGATATGTTAAAAAATATTGTGTCAGTAGCAGATGATGTTGAACATCGTTCCAATATCCAAACAGGTTCAATCTTGTTAGATAAGATGAAAATTTCAGGAAATTAATAAATTTCTTAAAAATGATAATAATTCTTATTGACATGTGATTTCTTTCTGCTACTATACGCACATCTGTTTAGCAGCGATTGCAGATTGCTCCAACAGGTAGAGTAGAAAGTAAATTCGTTAGGGTTAAAAAGGCTGAAGGTTTAAACTTCAGCCTTTTTTATTGTAGAATACGCAAACGATTAAATTAAAAAGGAAAGACTATGAAAAAACACCACGTCGATATTTTAATTTCAGAAGCGGATGTTCGTAGCCGCATTACTGAACTTGGCGCAGAAATTACGCATTTTTATCAACAACAAGCCATTGATAAACTGATTGTTGTTGGGCTTTTACGTGGTTCATTTATGTTCATGGCCGATCTCGTGCGTGAATTAAAATTACCGGTAGAAGTGGAGTTTATGACCACATCAAGTTATGGCGCTGGGATGACAAGTAATCACGATGTTAAAATTTCGAAAGATCTCGAGGGCGATATTCGTAATGAACACGTGCTGATTGTTGAGGACATCATTGATACAGGTTATACCCTCGAAAAAGTACGTGGCATTTTAAATTTACGCGATCCTGTAAGCTTGGCAATTTGTACCTTATTAGATAAACCTTCTCGCCGAGAAGTGGAAGTACCGGTTGAATGGATTGGTTTTTCTATTCCGGATGAATTTGTTGTCGGCTATGGTATTGATTACGCTCAACGTTATCGTAATCTAGGCTATATTGGCAAAGTGGTTATAGACGAATAATTTATTTTTCAATAAAAAGAGCGGTCAAAATTCACAGTGATTTTTGACTGCTCTTTGTTTGTTAAGATTAGCGTTTCGCTTTTTTGATAAACTTCATCAAGCGTTTACGTTTACGTAATTGGTTTGGTGTGAGTTTATTTTTTCTACCTGCGAATGGGTTTGAACCTTCTTGGAATAGCAAGCGAATTGGCGAACCAATAATTTTCAAACTCTTACGATAATAATTAGATAAATAACGTTTGTACGAATCCGGTAATTTATCCATTTGGTTACCATGCACCACGATAATTGGTGGGTTATAACCACCTGGGTGAGCATATTTTAATTTAATGCGACGAGCGCCAATCATAGGTGGTTGATACTCATCCGTTGCCATTTGTAAGATTCGGGTGAGAAGGGACGTTGTCATTTTTTGCGTCGCACAAGCATAAGCTTCTTTAATCGAATCAAAAAGATTACCCACGCCACTGCCGTGTAACGCAGAAATAAAATGTACACGGGCAAAGTCGATGAAATCAAGGCGACGATCTAATTCAGATTTGACGCGATCTTTCACATCTTGATCTAAGCCATCCCATTTATTCACGACGATCACAAGCGAGCGACCTGCATTTAAGATAAAGCCAAGTAGAGAGAGATCTTGGTCTGAAATATTTTCACGCGCATCAATTGTGAGTAATACTACGTTTGCATCTTGAATCGCTTGTAACGTTTTAATAACAGAGAATTTCTCAACGGCTAAATGCACTTTACCACGTTTACGCACACCCGCTGTATCAATCAAGGTGTATTGTTGCCCATCGCGTTCCATTGGAATGTAGATACTGTCACGTGTTGTGCCAGGCATGTCGTAAACCACCACACGATCTTCACCTAAAATACGATTGGTTAATGTGGATTTACCAACGTTTGGACGGCCTACAATCGCAATTTTGATATTTTTATCTTGTTCTTCTTCAAGCTCTTCGTCTAATGCTTCATCAATTAATGAAGTATCTTCTTCTGAATCGAAGTCAAATTCGTTATCCCATTCATCTTTTTCTTCTTCATCAGAAGTGCGGTCATTTTCCGCTTCGTTTTCTTGTAATTTTTCCGCTAAAGGGGCAAGTACTTGCTCCATTAATTGAGTCACGCCACGGCCTTGTGATGCGGCGATTTGTTCAATTTCACCTAAGCCTAATTGATAAAATTCAGCACAGTGTGAGTCTGCATCAATACCGTCAGTTTTATTTGCTACAACCACGGTTGTTTTATTAGTACGTTGGCGTAAGTAATTGGCAATGCCAATGTCTGCAGCCGTTAAACCTGCACGCGCATCCACTAAGAAAAGCACTACATCGGCTTCTTCAATCGCTAATAAGGATTGTTCCGCCATTTTTTCTTCAACGCCTTCTTCAGTGCCATCGATACCGCCGGTATCGATCACAATGAAATCATAGCCAGAAATATTGGCATGACCGTATTTACGATCTCGGGTTAAACCAGGGAAGTCAGCTACAAGCGCATCGCGGGTACGGGTTAAACGGTTGAATAGGGTGGATTTACCTACGTTTGGGCGACCCACTAAGGCAACGACAGGAGTTGTCATAAAAAATATCTCTGTAAAGTGTAAATTTGGTTAATTATAGCGAATGTTGGCTGGTAGGTAAAATTCGGGCATAAAAAAAAAGCACCTTCTGGTGCTTCATTATCTCGGCTTAATTGGCGGAATGGACGGGACTCGAACCCGCGACCCCCTGCGTGACAGGCAGGTATTCTAACCAGCTGAACTACCACTCCGTGAGTATATTAAGACAAGTTTTAAATTGGCGGAATGGACGGGACTCGAACCCGCGACCCCCTGCGTGACAGGCAGGTATTCTAACCAGCTGAACTACCACTCCGCTAAGTGCTGGGTATAATAATGATGAACGTTAAAACCGTCAATCTTTTTTTTCTTTTTTATGTTTATCTGATTAATAGATAACCGATTAATGTGAGGTTTCATCCCCCGTACGAATCGACCAAAAACATTTGCCGTCGCTTTTTTTATTGACCAATTTAAGGAAATCTAAATGGGCTTGGAGTTCATCATCAGTGGGTTGTAACACTTTTAAATTCTGCGAAAAATTGACCGCATTTTGAAGATCTTGCATATTGGCACCCGCTTGGATAATTGAACTATCCGCATGATCTTCATCAAATAGACTGGTTTGCCCGCCCGTCATGGACAAATAGACGTCAGCCAAAATCTCCGCATCCAGTAACGCGCCGTGGAGTGTTCGTTTGCTGTTATCAATACCTAAACGATCACACAACGCATCTAAGCTATTACGTTTTCCCGGATACATTTGGCGCGCCATTTGCAACGTATCGGTAACCAGGCAAATGTCGGTCGTTTTGGTATCTAACCCAAGTTTACGGAATTCATAGTCCATAAAGCCCACGTCGAAGGGCGCGTTGTGAATCAGCAGTTCGGCACCACGAATATATTCAATAAAGTCTTGTGCAATTGTTTTGAAATCCGGTTTATCCGCCAGCATTTCATCCGTAATACCGTGAACTTTAATGGCATCGGGATCAACCAAACGATCCGGCTTAATATAAATGTGAAAATTATTGCCCGTATATTTACGGTTGATCATTTCCACCGCGCCAATTTCAATAATGCAATGTCCTTCGTAATGCGCACCAATTTGGTTCATACCGGTGGTTTCAGTATCCAGTACAATTTGGCGATCCGGATTTATCATTGTTCTACCTATTTGTTTCCTTTAAAATACCGTCTATTTTACACAAGCTCGAATTAGTTATGCAAAAACAGATTGAAATTTTTACGGATGGATCTTGCCTCGGCAATCCGGGAGCCGGTGGCATAGGGATTGTCCTGCGCTATAAACAGCACGAAAAACATATTTCAAAAGGGTATTTCAAAACCACCAATAATCGCATGGAATTACGAGCAGTGATTGAGGCTTTAAATAGCTTAAAAGAGCCTTGCCATGTGACGCTTTATAGCGATAGCCAATATATGAAAAATGGCATCACACAATGGATTTACAATTGGAAGAAAAACAATTGGAAAGCGAGTACAGGCAAAGCGGTAAAAAACCAAGATTTATGGATTGCGTTAGATCAGGCAATTCAAATCCATAACATTGATTGGCAGTGGGTGAAAGGCCATTCAGGTCATCGAGAAAATGAAATTTGTGATGAATTAGCGAAACAAGGCGCAGAAAACCCAACTTTCGAAGATATCGGTTACGAAGGCTAATCTGCACCTTGTTTTAAAGTGCGGTTATTCTTGATAACGAATTAACCCTTCTTGCTGTGTGGTGGCAATTAATGTGCCATCTGCAGCAAAAATTTGTCCTCTCGCTAAACCACGCCCTGCAAAAGCATTGTTACTTTCAATGGCATGTAAGTGCCAATTATTTAAATTGAAAGGACGGTGGAACCAAATGCTGTGGTCGATTGTGGCCACTTTCATCCCTTTCTGTAAAAAGCCTTTCCCATGTGGGTGAAGTGCGGTCAAAATACAGTGGAAATCAGAAAAATAGGCCAAGAGACATTGTTGCGTCTGCAAATCTAATGGTGCTTCTCCATTGGTTTTAAACCAAGCATATTGTTCTGGCGGCAGTTCTCGACCATCAAATGGATTGTTCAAATATCGGCTATGAATTTGAAATGGGCGTTCTTGAGCAAATTTTTCACTCAAGCTTTCAGGCAAAGTCTGCGCCACTTTTAACATGATTTCGTGTTCATCAATGCATTGTTTTGGGCCTGGCACTTGTGGCATATAGGATTGATGATCAAAGCCTTCTTCAGGTACTTGAAATGAAGCAGTGACATGACAAATCACATTTTTATGTTGAATGGCCTTTACGCGTAACGCAGAGAAATTGCGTCCTTCACGTAAAGTTTCTACATCATAAATAATCGGGTGTTGACTATCGCCAGGTGCTAAAAAGTAAGCATGGCAGGAATGGAGTACGCGCTCTGGCGGAGCAACTTGCATCGCGGCAGAAAGCGATTGCGCCACGACTTGGCCGCCGAACACTTGGTGGAAACCTAAGTCCTCACTCGCACCTCGAAAGATAAGATCATCAATTTTTTCTAATTTTAACAATTCGATGAGTTGATTTAATTTATCCGACATTGTTTTTTCCTTTTATAAATACAAAAAGACCGCATAATCATGCGGTCTAAAGCGTTTTTATACGTTAAAGCGGAAGTGCATAACATCACCATCTTGGACGATGTAGTCTTTACCTTCTAAGCGCCATTTACCTGCTTCTTTTGCTCCGTTTTCACCTTTGAATTGGATGAAGTCATCGTAAGCAATGACTTCTGCACGGATGAAGCCTTTTTCAAAGTCAGTATGGATTACAGCCGCTGCTTTAGGGGCTGTTGCACCAACAGAAACTGTCCATGCGCGTACTTCTTTCACACCCGCAGTGAAATAGGTTTGAAGATTTAATAAGGCATAACCCGCACGAATTACACGGTTTAAACCAGGTTCTTCAATACCAAGATCTTGTAAGAATTCGATTTTTTCATCATCATCAAGCTCAGCAATTTCTGCTTCAATCGCCGCACATACAGGCACCACAACAGAGCCTTCTTTTTCTGCAAACTCACGTACTTTGTCTAAATATGGGTTATTTTCAAAACCGTCTTCATTTACGTTCGCAATGTACATGGTTGGTTTTAATGTGAGGAAGTTATAGCTTTTAATCGCCAATAATTCATCTTTATCTAACTCAACAGAACGAATCATACCTGCTTCAGAAAGTACAGGAAGGATTTTTTCCATCACAGACAGCTCAAATTTTGCGTCTTTATCGCCACCTTTAGCTCGTTTTTGTAAACGTTGAATAGCACGTTCGCAGCTATCTAAGTCAGCAAGGGCTAATTCGGTATTGATAGTTTCGATATCGCTTAATGGATCGATTTTACCCGCAACGTGCACGATGTCATCATTTTCAAAACAACGAACAACATGACCAATTGCATCAGTTTCACGGATGTTAGCTAGGAATTTATTACCTAAGCCTTCACCTTTACTTGCACCCGCAACCAAACCAGCGATATCCACAAACTCCATGGTGGTGGGTAATACTCGTTCAGGTTTAACAATTTCCGCTAACGCATCTAAACGCGGATCCGGCATTGGTACCACGCCAGTATTAGGTTCGATTGTACAAAACGGATAGTTTGCCGCTTCGATACCGGCTTTGGTTAATGCATTAAAAAGGGTAGATTTACCGACGTTTGGCAAACCAACGATACCACATTTAAATCCCATGATGTTTTCCTTATTGTGAGCGTAAGTGCGGTTAAAATTTATGGTGTTTTTTCACCGCACTTTTGAGTTAAATTTTAAAACTATTTAAGCGATTGGTGGCTTTCACCATGCCTTCTTTGAAAAGCAATTCAATGCAATCGGAGGCTTCGTCTAACGCTTTATCGAGTGCTTCTCTTTCTGCTGGCGCAGGTTTGTTAAGCACAAAACCTGAAACTAAATCACGGTGTCCAGGATGGCCAATGCCAATGCGTAAACGATAGAAATTATTGCTGTTACCAAGCTGAGCCACGATATCTTTTAAACCATTGTGACCACCATGTCCGCCACCTTGTTTTAATTTTACGGTACCTGGTGGTAAATCTAATTCATCGTGTAGCACTAAAATTTCTTCTGGTTTGATGCGATAAAAATTAGCAAGTGCGCCTACGGCTTTTCCGCTTAAATTCATAAACGTCGTTGGCACTAAAAAACGGACTTCTTGGCCGTTAATCAGTGTTTTTCCCACGTGACCGAAGAATTTATTTTCTGCATTAAGCGAAACATTAAAGCGACGAGCCAAACGCTCAATCAGCCATTCCCCTGCATTGTGGCGGGTTTCCGCATATTTATCGCCAGGGTTTCCCAGCCCCACGATGAGTTTAATTTCAGACATAGTTTTCTACTTGAATAAAAATAGTGGCGTATTGTAGCGAAAAAGGGCTAATTTCTCAATCTATAAGGCTAAGACTAAAACACCTGAGAGAATTAATAGACTTCCTATGACTAATTTCATACTTAAGGGTTCGCCTAACAATACAACACCTAAAATAATGGCAATCACGACACTGAGTTTATCAATGGGTGCAACCCAAGAGGCGGGCGCCATTTGCAACGCACGATAATAACAAAGCCAAGATAGGCCTGTAGCAACACCAGAAAGAATTAAAAAGGTAAATGGTTTTGCGGTAATATGTTGTGGCAGTTGCCATTCGTTACGTGCGCTAATGATACCCGCTGTAACGAGTAAAACCACAATCGTACGGATAAATGTCGCAAGATTGCTGTTAATGCCTTCAACCCCTAATTTGCCTAAAATAGCGGTAAGTCCAGCGAAAAAGGCTGAACCAATAGCAAAAAATACCCAATTCATGATGTGCTCCTGATTTTATCGTTAATATTGACCGCACTTTTCCGCTATAATAACGGAAAACTCATTAAGACAGAATAAGACATGAAACAAATTAATATTGAAATCGCTTATGCTTTGCCGGATCGCTATTATTTGAAGTCCTTCAAAGTCGATGAAGGCACAATGATTCAAACGGCTATTTTACAATCGGGCATTTTACAACAGTTTACCGAGATCGATTTGCGTGAAAATAAAGTGGGGATTTATTCCCGTCCAGCAAAACTAAACGATCAATTAAAAGACGGCGATCGTATTGAAATTTACCGCCCATTATTAGCCGATCCTAAAGAAATTCGTCGTAAACGTGCAGCAGAGCAAGCCAAAGCCGCACAAGAAAAAGCTCAACAAGAAAAACAGGAAAAGGAGTAAAAAAATGACCGCACTTTCCAAGCAATATTGTCTGCCTGATGGCATTACCCCTGAAATTTTCCTGCGTGATTATTGGCAGAAAAAACCATTAATTATTCGTAATGGTTTGCCTGAAATTGTTGGTCAATTTGAGCCTGACGATATCATCGAATTAGCACAAGGCGAAGATGTGACGGCGCGTTTAGTAAAAACCTTTTCAGGTGATAATTGGAAAGTGTTTTTCAGTCCGTTATCCGAAGAAGATTTTGCAGATGTACCGGAGAAATGGTCGGTGCTTGTACAAAATCTAGAACAATGGAGCACAGAACTCGGTCAGCTTTGGAATAAGTTTGGATTTATTCCACAATGGCAACGCGACGATATTATGGTGTCCTATGCACCTAAAGGCGGTTCCGTTGGTAAGCATTATGACGAATATGATGTGTTCTTGGTACAAGGCTATGGCCACCGTCGTTGGCAGTTAGGTAAATGGTGTGATTCTTCCACAGAATTTAAACCGAATCAGCCAATTCGTATTTTTGATGATATGGGCGAATTGGTGATTGATGAAGTGATGAATCCAGGTGATATTCTTTATATTCCGGCTCGCATGTCGCATTATGGTGTGGCTGAAGATGATTGTTTGACCTTTTCTTTTGGTTTGCGTTATCCGAATTTAGCGGATATTTTCGATAACGTGAATAAAGCGTTTTGTCATCAAGATCCTGAATTGAATTTAAGCGAATTCCAATTACCGTTACGTTTAACGCAAGCAGAGCAGAGTACGGGCAAATTGGCAGATGAAAATATTCAGGCAATGAAAAAACAATTCTTAGCAAAATTGGCAGAGTCTGAAGCCTTTGATGCCTTGTTCAAACAAGCGGTAGCAGGCACAGTGAGTTCGCGTCGCTATGAAATATTAGTATCCGATGAAATGTCCGATCCTGACGAAGTGCGGTCAATTTTAGAAGAGGAACAAGGTGTATTAATGCAGGACAATAACTGCAAATTGCTTTACACCGAAAATCCGCTCCGAATTTATGCTAATGGCGAATGGTTAGATGAAGTGAATGTCATTGAAGCGGAAGTGTTGAAACGCCTCTCCGATGGTGAAGCGCTAGATTGGGCATTCTTAAACAACTTAGTGAATGATACAGAAGATCCTGAAAGCACGATGGAATTATTGCTTGATTCGATTTGTAACTGGCTGGACGACGGTTGGGTGTTGATTGAATAATGTCTGAAAACATTTACTCTGTTTCCCAACTGAATAGTGCCGCTCGCCAAATGCTAGAAGGGAATTTTTCACAGATTTGGCTTACGGGGGAGATTTCCAATTTCACTCAACCTGTGTCAGGGCATTGGTATTTAACGCTAAAAGATGAAAATGCCCAAGTTCGCGGTGCGATGTTTCGCATGAAAAATTTGCGGGTGGGGTTTCGTCCGCAAAATGGTATGCAAGTCTTGGTGCGGGCGAATGTCAGTTTATATGAACCTCGCGGTGATTATCAGCTGATTATTGAATCCATGCACCCTGCTGGCGAAGGATTGTTGCAACAGCAATTTGAAGCACTCAAAATGAAATTGGCGGCTGAAGGGTTGTTTGCACAAAACTTGAAGAAAAGCTTGCCAGACTTTGCTAAAGCGGTGGGTATTGTGACCTCTTCAACTGGCGCAGCGTTGCAAGATATTCTGCATATTTTGGCTCGCCGAGATCCCAGTTTAAAAGTGGTGATTTATCCAACGGCAGTGCAAGGCAAAGAAGCAACGGCTGAAATCGTCCAAATGATTGAACTCGCTAATGCACGTCAAGAAGTGGATGTATTGATTGTCGGCCGTGGTGGTGGTTCTTTAGAAGATCTTTGGTGCTTTAATGAAGAAGAAGTGGCACGTGCGATTTTCCGTTCTAATTTACCAATTATCAGTGCGGTAGGTCACGAAACCGATGTCACCATCGCCGATTTTGTGGCTGATTTACGTGCACCAACCCCCTCTGCAGCGGCGGAGTTAGTGAGTCGCAATCAGCAGGAATTACTTCAACAGTTAGCTTATAAGCAACAGCGTTTAGAGATGGCATTAGATCGTATTTTTAGTCATCAACAACAACGTTTACAACAGTTAAGTTTGCGCCTGCAAAATCAACATCCGCAAAATCAATTGTTGATGCAGAAAGCCAAAACGGAGCAATTACATCATCGTCTCTTGTTAGCGATGCAGCGTCAAATGGATAAAACGCAGCAAAAATTGACCGCACTTTCAGCGCGCTTAAAACAAAATCCGTTGCCTTATCGATTGCAAAAACAATCGCAGTATTTAGCTCAGTTACAAGTGCGGTTAAATTTAGGGGCGAATCGTCAAGTCACGGAACGTCAAAATAAATTAGCGACATTGTGTGGCAAGTTAGATGGATTAAGCCCATTAAAAGTATTAGCGCGAGGGTATTCCATCGCGGAAGATGTCAAAGGACATGCTATTGTGAGTGTGAAACAAGTCAAAACAGGCGACACCATTAAAACGAAGGTGGCAGATGGGGAAATAACCAGCCGCGTTTGTTAATTTAAATAAATTTTTAATGTAAACCTATGATGAATAAGAAATCATCATAGGTTTTCTTTTTTTTGTGACCGGCTTCAAAGTTTCGACAAAAAAATAGAGGGTTCAGTTTTTTTTATTTTTTTATGGGAGTATTATGCGACCTCAGTATTGGGAGATTTACGATGTCAGAAATTCAACAGTTTAGTCAGCATGATATTGAAGTTCTTAATGAAGAAACTGTTTATAAAGGTTTTTTTACACTTAAGAAAGTACAGTTCAAACACAAGCTTTTTGCCGGTGGCGAAAGTGGTGTTGTAACACGAGAGTTGTTGGTCAAAGGTGCCGCCTCTGCCGTGATTGCTTACGATCCGAAAGAAGATTCGGTGGTTTTAGTGGAACAAGTACGTATTGGTGTATATCAACCTGGTTCTGCTCGTTCTCCATGGTTATTAGAATTGATCGCCGGCATGGTAGAAGAGGGTGAACAACCTGAAGAAGTGGCTTTGCGTGAAAGTGAAGAAGAAGCGGGTGTGTCAGTTCAAGATCTTACTCATTGTTTAAGTGTATGGGATAGCCCCGGCGGCGTAGTCGAGCGTATTCATCTGTTTGTCGGTCGAGTAGATAGCTCTCAAGCCAAGGGCATTCATGGTTTAGCTGAAGAAAATGAAGACATCTGTGTTCATGTGGTGAAACGTGAGCAAGCCTATCAATGGATGTGTAATGGCAAAATTGATAATGGCATTGCAGTAATGGGCTTGCAATGGCTTCAATTAAATTACGCCCAATTGCGGCAGCGCTGGCAATAGGAGTTCCATGAGCAATACATTTGAATGCGAATCCGCGAGTGAGATCGTCAAATTATTACAAATCACCGATCCTCATTTGTTTAAGGATACAAGCAAAGACTTATTAGGCATAAATACGCACGAAAGCTTTTCTCAGGTGTTAAAAGAAATTCAGGCAGAATCTTTTGATTATGATGTCGTGCTTGCGACGGGTGATTTGGTACAAGATAGTAGCGATGAAGGTTATCTACGATTTGTTGAAATGGTTAAACCGTTAAATAAGTCAGTATTTTGGCTTCCGGGTAACCATGATTTTCAACCCAAAATGGTCGAGCATTTAAGCCAACCGCCTATTAATGCGTCAAAACATTTACTTCTTGGAAAACATTGGCAAGTGATTTTGTTAGATAGCCAAGTTTCTGGTGTGCCTCATGGCGAATTAAGTGCTTATCAGCTAGATTGGTTAAAAATGAAATTAGCGGAAAATCCGGCGCGTCATAGCTTAGTCGTCTTACATCACCATTTATTGCCAACAAATTCAGCATGGCTTGATCAGCATAACTTACGTAATGCTCATGAATTCTCAGAGGTTCTTGCTCAATTCAACAATGTAAAAGGGATTTTATACGGTCATATTCATCAAGAGGTCAATGGCTATTGGCAAGGTTATCAAACCATGGCAACACCAGCGACTTGCATTCAATTTAAGCCGGACAGCAATCATTTTGCTTTAGATACCTTACAACCAGGTTGGCGTGAAATTGAGCTATATCCAGATGGACGAATTGAAACGAGAGTGAAGAGAATCAAACAAAAAACATTTCTGCCAAATATGGAGGAAGAAGGATACTAAACAAAGTGCGGTTAAAATTCAGGTGATTTTAACCGCACTTTTTCTATACCGAAATGGGTAAAAGTTCATTTTACACTAGCCAGCATTCCCACAAATCTGTACAATAGCCGACCGATTTTATCTTTTAACTAATCTTTATTTTTAAGCAAAATGACGCAAAAATTACATATTAAAACATGGGGCTGTCAGATGAATGAATACGATTCATCAAAAATGGCCGATCTTCTTTTAAACACTCATGGTTTAGAATTAACTGATATTCCAGAAGAAGCCGATGTGTTACTTCTTAACACCTGTTCTATCCGTGAAAAAGCACAAGAGAAAGTGTTCCATCAGTTAGGTCGTTGGAAAGAATTAAAAAAACAAAATCCAAACTTAGTGATTGGTGTGGGCGGTTGTGTGGCTTCACAAGAAGGTGAGCATATTCGTCATCGTGCACCTTACGTAGATATCGTATTTGGTCCGCAAACTTTACATCGCTTACCAGAAATGATTAACCAAATCCGTGGCGGTAAAAGTTCGGTGGTGGATGTGAGTTTCCCTGAAATTGAGAAATTTGACCGTTTGCCAGAACCTCGCGCAGAAGGCCCGACCGCATTTGTGTCTATTATGGAAGGTTGTAATAAATATTGTACTTATTGCGTGGTGCCTTATACTCGTGGTGAAGAGGTGAGCCGTCCTGTTGATGATGTATTATTTGAAATTGCACAGTTGGCCGATCAAGGTGTTCGTGAAATCAATTTATTAGGCCAAAACGTAAATGCGTATCGCGGTCCGACATTTGATGGTGGTATCTGTACATTTGCGGAATTATTGCGTTTAGTAGCGTCTATTGACGGTATCGACCGTTTACGTTTTACCACCAGTCACCCAATCGAATTTACTGATGATATTATTGACGTGTATCGCGACACACCAGAATTAGTAGATTTCGTACACTTGCCGGTGCAAGCTGGTTCTGACCGTATTTTAACCATGATGAAACGTGGGCATACAGCTTTAGAATATAAATCGATCATTCGTAAATTACGTGCAGTGCGTCCAAATATTCAAATTAGCTCAGATTTCATTGTGGGTTTCCCAGGTGAAACCAATGAAGAGTTTGAACAAACAATGAACCTAATCGCACAAGTGAATTTTGATATGAGCTTTAGCTTTATCTATTCCGCGCGTCCAGGTACACCTGCGGCAGATATGCCAGATGATGTCACTGAAGAAGAGAAGAAACAACGTCTCTATCTTTTACAAGAGCGCATCAACCAACAAGCGGCACAATATAGCCGCCGTATGCTTGGCACAGAGCAACGCGTGTTGGTGGAAGGGCCGTCTAAGAAAGATATTATGGAATTAACAGGACGTACTGAAAACAACCGTATTGTGAATTTCCAAGGCTCCCCAGATATGATTGGTAAGTTTGTCGATATCAAGATTACTGATGTTTATACTAACTCTCTACGTGGCGATGTGGTGCGTACTGAAGATCAAATGGGATTACGTATTGCACAATCTCCACAAGAAGTGATGAACCGTACTCGTAAAGAAGATGAATTAGGCGTAGGACGTTATCACGGCTAATCATTTAAGAATATAGATAAGTAACCGTACGAAAGTGCGGTTATTTTTTTATGTGTTTTTTAGAAAAGAGAGTAGGAAAGTCTTTACCCTAAATTTTAGACATAAAAAAACACCTGTTAAGGTGCTGATTTTAAGTGGTGGGTCGTGAAGGATTCGAACCTTCGACCAACGGATTAAAAGTCCGCTGCTCTACCGACTGAGCTAACGACCCACTGGTATGATTTTGAAATGGTGCCCGAAGCCAGACTTGAACTGGCACGCCTCGAAAGGCGAGGGATTTTAAATCCCTTGTGTCTACCGATTCCACCACTCGGGCAAATTGGAGCGGGAAACGAGGCTCGAACTCGCGACCCCGACCTTGGCAAGGTCGTGCTCTACCAACTGAGCTATTCCCGCATTTGCTTGTTGCCAAACAACGGGGCGTATTTTACGGATTTATCTCATTGTGTCAAATGAAATTCGTAAAAAAGTTTTTGATTGCTTAAAAATAGTTCAAAAACAAAAGGTGCGATTAAAATAATCGCACCTTTTGTTGAAAATTTAGTCAATTCTATAATTCAATGTTATCTAACAAGCTACCTTTTGCTGCTTTCAAGTATTGGAGCATAGACCATACAGTTAAAATCGCCGCCAAGTAGAGTAGTATGATTGCCAACGTTTCCATATACACATTATATCGCCAGAGTAATCCACCTAAAGCTAGCATTTGAGAGGTTGTTTTCACTTTTCCCATCCATGAAACGGCCACTTTATTACGTTCACCTAATTCAGCCATCCATTCGCGTAAAGCAGAGATAATGATTTCACGTGAAATCATAATAATGGCAGGAATGGTAATCCAGAAAGAATGTTGATATTCCACAATTAATACAAGCGCAGTAATAACCATCACCTTATCGGCAACAGGATCAAGGAAAGCACCAAAACGAGTTGTTTGTTTTAATTTTCGAGCGAGATAGCCATCAAACCAGTCGGTGACCCCTGCGATAAAGAAAATGAGCGTTGTAATAAAGGGAGCAGAAGGGATGGGCAAATAAAATGCTACGACGAAGAATGGAATTAAAATCACTCGGAGAATCGTCAGGAAAATAGGAATATTATATTTCATAAAAATAACCGCACTTTGGTTAAAGATACGTTCATTCTAAAGGATCTACAAAAATAAAAAAAGCCACTTAATGTGGCTTTTTCTTAAAAATTAAAGTTTGTCAGCGTTTTGTTTCAAGTATTTAGCAACGCCTTCTGGGTTGTCTTTCATACCTTCTTTGCCTTTTTCCCATTGAGCAGGGCAAACTTCACCGTGTTCTTCGTGGAATTGTAACGCATCTACCATACGTAACATTTCATCGATGTTACGACCTAATGGTAAGTCATTAACCACTTGGTGGCGAACAACCCCATTTTTGTCAATTAAGAATGATGCACGTAATGCAACGCCAGCTTCTGGATGTTCAATACCGTATGCTTGAGCGATTTCGTGTTTAACGTCAGCTGCTAATGCATATTTAACTGCACCGATACCGCCGTTTTCAGTTGGGGTATTACGCCATGCGTTGTGAGTGAATTGAGAGTCAATAGATACACCAACAACTTCAACACCACGTTTTTTGAATTCTTCATAACGGTGGTCGAATGCGATTAACTCAGATGGGCAAACGAAAGTGAAGTCTAATGGGTAGAAGAATAATACCGCTGCCTTACCTTCGATGTGTTTTTTGAAATTGAAGTTATCAACGATTTCACCATTGCCTAAAACTGCAGAGGAAGTAAAATCTGGAGCTTGACGAGTTACTAATACCATAGTCATAATTCCTATATGAATGTTAATAAAAATTTTGCGGATGCAAAATGCGGATAACATTTTAAAAAAATTAACCGCACTTTAACAGCTGTTTTTATCTATTGAATTAATTAATATTGTCTAAGTTACAGGTGAAATACATGTCAGAACATCATACTTTATCGACCACACTGGTTCATGCAGGGCGTAAAAAACGTTTTACTCAAGGCTCAGTTAACCCTGTGGTTCAACGCGCATCTTCTTTAGTATTTGAGACCATTGCGGATAAAAAACATTGCACAAAAAATCGTTACAAGGGAGAGCTTTTCTACGGTCGTCGTGGCACGTTAACGCACTTTGCACTTCAAGATTTAATGTGTGAAATGGAAGGTGGGGCAGGTTGTTATCTTTATCCCTGTGGTGCTGCAGCGGTAACAAACGCTATTTTATCATTTGTAGAAACGGGCGATCATGTCTTAATGACAGGGGCGGCCTATGAGCCGACACAAGATTTTTGCAATGTGATTTTGAAAAAAATGCATATTGATACGACCTATTATGATCCCATGATAGGCACAGAGATTGCGAAACTCGTGCAGCCAAATACAAAAGTCTTATTTTTAGAGTCACCAAGCTCTTTAACAATGGAAGTGCCAGATATCCCCGCGATTATTAAAGCGGTTAGAGCTGTAAGCCCTGAAATAGTTATTATGATCGATAATACATGGGCGGCAGGCGTATTATTTAAAGCATTAGAACATGGTATTGATATTTCTATTCAAGCAGGAACGAAATATTTAGTAGGGCATTCTGACATTATGATCGGTACAGCCGTGGCTAATGCACGTACTTGGGATAAATTGCGCGAGCATTCTTATTTAATGGGGCAAATGGTTGACGCCGATTCTGCTTATATAACAGCACGCGGTATTCGTACCTTAGGTGTGCGATTAAAACAACATCATGAAAGCAGTTTAAAAGTGGCAAAATGGTTAAGTGAACAACCACAAGTTAAAGCAGTGTATCATCCTGCGCTACCAAGCTGTCCAGGCTATGAAAACTTTAAACGTGACTTTACCGGCGCAAGCGGTTTATTCTCTTTTGAATTACATAAACGTTTAAACGATGAAGAGCTTTCCGCCTTTATGGATCATTTTGATCTTTTCACAATGGCTTATTCTTGGGGTGGGTTTGAATCGCTCATTTTATGCAATCAACCAGAAGAAATTGCAAAAATTCGCCCAGGTATTGAGCGTAAATTAACAGGTTCATTAATTCGTGTGCATATTGGATTTGAAGACACGGATGAATTAATTGCCGATCTTCAAGCAGGCTTTGACCGAATCAAATAAGAAAGAGGGCTGTTTATGTAAACAGCCCTTATTTACTCAATCTTTGAGTTGATTTATCATAGTCAGCATTTTTAGTAACTAGAGAAGAACAATGAAACATATTCATATTTTAGGCATCTGCGGGACTTTTATGGGCGGCGTTGCGATGATTGCCAAACAAATGGGCTATAAAGTAACGGGTTCCGATACCAATGTTTACCCACCGATGAGCACCTTTTTACAAGAGCAGGGCATTGAAATTATTCCTAATTATGATGTCGCTCAACTTCAGCCTGCACCCGATATGGTGATTGTCGGAAATGCTATGAAGCGTGGTAATCCTTGTGTGGAATATGTTTTGGATAATGCCTTGCCTTACACATCAGGTCCTCAATGGTTACACGACCATTTATTGCGTAATCGTTGGGTGTTAGCGGTTTCAGGTACACATGGTAAAACCACAACAACGGGGATGTTGACTTGGATTTTAGAACAAAATGGGTTAAAACCAGGTTTCCTAATCGGTGGAATTGCGGGCAACTTTGGTACTTCTGCTCGTTTAGGGGAAAGTGAGTTTTTCGTAATTGAAGCTGATGAGTACGATACGGCCTTCTTTGATAAACGCTCTAAATTTGTACATTACAATCCGAAAACCTTGATCATTAACAATATCAGCTTCGATCATGCTGACATCTTCGATGATCTTCACGCGATCCAACGTCAATTTCATCACATGATCCGTACAATTCCTTCCACAGGGCGTGTACTTTCTTTTGCAGATGAACAGAGCGTGAAAGAAACCCTCAATATGGGATGTTGGTCAGAACAGCAATTTATCGGTAAAGATAAAGAATGGTTTGCGGAACGTATTACTAATGATTGTTCTGAATTTGCCGTATTCCATCACGGTAAAAAAGTAGCTGAAGTGAAATGGAATATTGTCGGACAGCACAACATGCACAATGCTTTAATGGCGATTGCGGCGGCTTACCATGCGGATGTCAAAATTGAAGATGCATGTCAGGCATTAGGTAGCTTTATCAATGCAAAACGTCGTTTAGAGGTGAAGGGGGAAGTAAACGGTATTACGGTTTATGATGACTTCGCTCATCATCCAGAAGCCATTCTGGCGACACTCACTGCGTTACGCGATAAAGTAGGTGGTGGCGTACGTATTCTTGCCGTATTAGAGCCTCGTTCAAACACCATGAAAATGGGCGTGCATAAAGATGAAATTGCACCAGCACTTGGACGAGCTGATGCGGTATTTATGCTACAACCAGATAATATTCCATGGGATGTGGCTGAAATTGCGGGAGAATGTGTACAACCAGCACATTACACAGGAAATATTGATAAATTAGTGGATATGATTGTGGCTGAAGCGAAACCAACAGATCAGATTCTTGTGATGTCAAACGGTAGCTTTGGTGGCATTCATCAAAAGATTTTAGATCGATTAAAATAATCTCAATGTAAAGTGCGGTCAAAAATGAGAGGGTTTTTGACCGCACTTTTTATCATCAAAAATAAGGAAATCACATGGCTGATCCACATATTAAATCTCCAATGGATGTTTGGGATAAACTCACCGTCATTATTTATCGCACAGGCTTTGTCATTGCGGCATTTAGCATCTTGGCTTTAACATGGTATCCTCAACCGGCTCAAATTGCCGTATTGATTGCAGCAACTTGTTGTGCCTCATCGCTTCATATTTATTTGAAGCATTTCCGCTTAACATTTCAATTTGCCACGTGGCTTGCACTCTTATGTGCACTTTTAGGTTGGCATGAATTAGCGTTAGGTGGTGCATTAGTCACACTGGGCGGTTTATGTTTTAAAGAATACTTCTGTTTTAGAGTACCGCTATTAAATTTACAACCTGCATTTGTAGCTGCACTTTGGTTTGCTTGGGTATTTGAAGGGGGTTGGATTACTCGAATTTTATCGTTGATTGTCGGTGGACTATTATTGATTCTTGCGGTTCAAAAATGGCGAATGCCATTACACTTTGATATTGGCGATAAGACAAAATACCAAATCTAATAAGATTGATAGATAAAGGCATAATGTTTCACGACATTGTGCCTTTTTATTTTTTAGTATTCTAGAAAAATTAAAATTGTGATCTTGTTCTCATTTTTTAATATAAACACGAGCTATGCACTAGGCTTTTTTAATGATTAATATATAATAATAATAATCATTTTCATTATTAAATTAAGGAGGATTGAGATGGATGACTCAAAAAAAAATTACACCACCGCAACTTTATTGCTTTTTTCTTTTATGGGGATAACCCCTTTAGTAGCCCAAGCGGAAGAAATAAATCAATTGGAAACCATTAATGTTAATGCAACGGCAGAAAATAAGATATTAGCGGGTAAAGATGAGGTTTATAGTAAAAACAATGTCACTGAATATAAAAGCAAAAAAGAAATTGAAACTTATCATTCTCAATCTGTATCTGATTTATTAAGTGGTATTACAGGCGTCTATAGTGGTGATGCGCGTAATGGTGGTGCGATTGATCCAATTATTCGAAGTTCTTGGGGGCAAGGGCGGATTCCTGTATTAGTTGATGATACTGAACAGGCGATTACTATTTGGCGCGGTTATTCTGGAGTAAGCAATCGTAACTATCTTGATCCATTCTTAGTGAGTGAAGTGAATGTAGAAAAAGGTCCCAATTTAGACCGCACTTTACGCTCTGGAGCGGCAGGCACGATTCGTATGAGCACGCTAAATCCTAATGAGATCATTAAGCCTGGCAAAAAATGGGGTATTGAACTTAAAACGGAGACTGCCAACAATTCCATTAAAGCGCGCCCTTATCAGGGCATACCTATCGGGCAGGATTATAGGTTGGTTGCATCTGATGGGCGTGCGGAATTAGGCGAATGGGCATCTATTTTTCGATTTGATGATCGCGTTGAACCACGCACTAAAGGCAGAAACAAGCCTTTACACGACAATGCCGTACGTTTGGCATTAGCGGCAAAGGATGATGCCTATGAAGTCTTAGGCGCATACGCTTATCGTAGCAAAGGCAATTATTTTGCCGGTAAACGGGGCGGAAAAAAATATGGCGAAGGGACAACAGGTCCGCTAAATTTAAAAGAAAATTCCGATGATCCTTATATTCCGCTTATCGCCCGCATTTATAAACCGGGCGAAGAAGTACCAAATACTTCTTATGAAAGCCGATCTTGGTTATTAAAGGGTAAATTCCACTTTAATAAACATGCTTCACTTTCTGCGAACTTCCGAGACACGCGAATAAATTATGGTGACATAATGCCTTCCCGACTTGGCTATAACTATTCTGCGCATAATACCGTCACACAATGGCCACTAGCAGATGTAAAACAAAAAACAGGTAATGTTGAGCTTTCTTATAACCCGCCCGATAACAAATGGCTTGATTTAAAAGTGGGTGTCTGGGCAGTAAAAAATGATACGGCGACCAATACGTCAGGCGGTTCGCCGGGCGACGTTTTATTTAGTGATTGGAACGTAAGCAATTTATCAAGTGTTGAAACTTTTGAGCTGGCTCGTCGTGAATTTGGTGATTTACTTGACTATTATGGTACGCCAGATATAGATGAAGCAACTACATTAAAAATTCGTAACCGTTTAGTTGCTATTCAGAAAGAATTGGTGGATAACTATATGAAAAATCCAATGTTTAAAAATGTAGATGGCATCTTTAATACACAACCCGCCCAAGTACAATATGCTCGTGATAATCACATGGGCATTACCCTTAGCAATGCGATGGAACTGACACCGAAACTGCGCTTAAGCGTGATGGCAAATTATCGCCGCGAAACCTTAGATAGCACGAACGTTTATCAATTATGGGATAAATATAATCTTTCTGCCTTTAAAACCTATTCCTCAGAATCGGGCGATCCTAGTATCTATAATTACTGTATTGGCTCCGATATTCATGGAGCTTGCCGTGTTTCTAATGACGCCCGCTCCGGTAATCGAAAAGGAAAACGGAATGAGTTTAATGCCGGCTTTAAATTTGAATACACGCCGACAGATTGGTTATTGCTGACCGCAGGAATGAAATATACCCACTATAAATCCAAAGATCGCGGCTTACAGGAAAAAATTGCGAACGTTAATCGAGAAGACGCATACACACCGGGTAGAATGTCTTTCAGTTATTCCGTTTTAAAGAAAGAAATGGATCCCAACGTAGTTGCTTTATACAAACAATATAAAGCGAATATGGAACTTGGCGATAAATTACGTGAAGAATATAGCCAATCTCATCCCAGCCCGGATATTGCGAGCGATGAATATGAAAAATGGAATGATGCATTTTATGAATTTGCGTATTCAAGAGGCTATCATATTCCTACCGACGAAGAACAAGCCGCAGACGTGGAAATGGACAATATTTATGATGAACCCACCGAAGTCTATTGGACACGTGATGAATATGGCAATTTCCCGGCTGAAACTTTCCCGCTGAATAATGGCGTTTTGCCCAAGGAATTGTTTACTAAAAAAGGTATTCACCCCAAAACAGGCGAAGAAGTGGATTATGTAAAAGCAGGCTATTCCGGCACATTATTCCATAACACACCGGAGCAAATTCCAATCACCAAAGATCAATGGGAACAAATGAAAAAAGCGGAACGCAAAGATCACGCGTGGGCGCCTTCCTTGAGCGCCACCGCTTTTCTCACCGACAACGCCCGCGTGTATGTGCGCTATGACGAAACTAAGCGTATGCCGAGTATTTTTGAAGACACCATCGGTTATTCCATCGATATTCTCACGCCGCTTTACAAACGCAAACCGGAACACAGCAAAAATATTGAAGTGGGCTATGTGCATGATTTGCGCGGTTTCTTCCCAAGCCTGCGGCGCGCCGATATTCGGATAAATTGGTACAAAAACACCACGCGCAACATTTTCGACCGCGACATTACCTATGAAATGAAACAGTTCGACAAGCGCATTCTGGAAGGGGTGGAATTTTCCGCCCGCTACGACCAAGGCAGATTCTTCGCCGATTTAGGTATTAGCTACAACATCAAAAATAAATTCTGTGATAAAAGCTCGGCAATTCGAGAATCAACCGAATTTATTAATGTTGAGAGCTTTAGACCTTTACCCGAATGCGTAAACGGCGGTAATGCAAACGGCTATTTAAAAAATGCCATTTTGCCGAAATACAGCATTACCTCAAATCTTGGTGTACGTTTCTTAGATGAGCGATTAGAAGTTGGCACTCGTATGGTATATCACACGAATGTAAAAGAAACTCGTAACAAATCTTTACGTGATGCAGGCTGGTTTGCCAATAGCAATAATAACCCACGTTGGCAACCTGTATTCTTGGTTGATGCGTATATGAATTACAAAGTGAATGAGAATCTTGCATTGTCATTGTCTGCGACAAATTTAACCGATCGTTATTATCTTGATCCAATGACTCGTTCCTCCATGCCTGCTCCGGGGAGAACGATTAAATTTGGGGTGACGGCAACATTCTAGAATAGAAAACAGTCACTTTGAATACAAAAAAGCACCGAAATTTTGGTGCTTTGTAATTTGGTTGCGGGGGCCGGATTTGAACCGACGGCCTTCGGGTTATGAGCCCGACGAGCTACCAAGCTGCTCCACCCCGCGTCTGATGGCGCGTAATATACTCGTTTCAATAATTATTGCAAGATTTAAACGGAATTTGACTTTCCGTTTGTTAAGAAAATAAACAAAATGAATATTAATTAACCATTTTATGAAATAGTGCTAGTCCTAAAAGGGAATTTTTGATAGCGTATGCAACTTTGTATTAGTTAGTTTAATTTAGGAAAATAAGAATGAAATTTCGTCAAAATCTTGCTGTAAAAATGCTCTCTGTGATGGCGGCAGTTTCGGTGCTTGCGTCATGTGGTTCAGCACCAAGTAAAGTCTCTTCAAAAAATAATTCTAGCTTGCCGCGTACTGCGACAGGCGACGATCCACAAAAATTTGGGGCAAAGTATAGCGGACGTAATTATCAACAAGCTATTTTAAGCCCTGTTGCTTCTGTGGATAACAGAAGTGCGGTTGTAAACCAAGGTGATTTTTTAACGCAGTTGACGAATGTTCGTGATTATTCAAGTTCATTAACAAATCGCTTTGCTGCTAATTATGGCAAAATCACTAACTGGGTACTTGCAGGAGCCAATGTGAATGAATTAGCACAATACGGCATTAATCCACAGATTATGAAAGGTTTTGATGGTTATCAAAACGTGTTAATGACAGGTTATTATTCACCCGTGATTCATGCACGCCGTACTGCACAAGGTCAATATCAACATCCAATTTATGCGATGCCAAGCTATAAACGTTATAGCCGAGCAGAAATTTACAATGGTGCATTGGCAGGAAAAGGCTTAGAGCTTGCTTATAGTGATTCAATGATGGATAACTTCTTACTTGGCGTACAAGGTAGTGGTTATGTTGATTACGGTGATGGCAATTTAAATTACTTAGCCTATGCAGGTCAAAATGGTTATAAATATCAAGCAGTTGGTCGTTTGTTAGTAGAAGATGGTGAAATTCCAAAAGAAAAAATGTCTATTCAAGCGATTCGTGAATGGGGCAAAGCAAACCCATCTCGTGTACAAGAATTGTTAGAGCGTAACCCATCTTATGTTTTCTTTAAAAATGACCCGACAGGTAAAGTGAAAGGTTCAGCTGGTGTACCTTTAGTGCCTATGGCTTCAGTGGCTTCTGACCGCAACGTTATTCCTTCTGGTACCGTATTGTTAGTTGAAGTGCCGGATATTGATAACAATGGTAACTGGATGGGCACACACAAATTACACTTAATGGTGGCGCTTGATGTGGGCGGCGCGGTAAATGGTCACCACTTTGACTTATATCGTGGTATTGGTGATCAAGCAGGCCATATCGCGGGTTTATCAAAACACTATGGACGCGTTTGGGTACTACAATAATGGCTCGTGTCGATAACTACGAACAACGTTTTGGTGGTATTGGTCGCCTTTATACACCAGAAGGCTTGGCGCGTTTGCGTCAGGCTCATGTGTGCATCATTGGTATTGGCGGCGTAGGTTCGTGGGTGGTCGAAGCGCTTGCGCGAAGTGGCGTAGGGCAGATCACCATGATTGATATGGATGATATTTGTGTCACCAATATTAATCGTCAGCTTCCTGCATTAAGCGGCAATATTGGCAAGCTTAAAACGGAAGTGATGGCAGAGCGCGTTAAGCTGATTAACCCAGAGTGTGTGGTGAATATCATTGATGATTTCATTTCACCGGATAATCAAGCCGAATACTTAAATCGTGGTTATGATTATGTCATTGATGCCATTGATAATGTAAAAACTAAAGCGGCGATGATTGCCTATTGCAAACGTAATAAAATCAAAATTATTACTATTGGTGGCGCTGGTGGTCAGACAGATCCATCCAAAATCCAAATAGCTGATTTAAGCAAAACGATTCAAGATCCATTGTTGGCAAAAGTTCGGTCAGTTTTACGCAAGGATTTCAATTTTACCCAAAATCCACAACGTAAGTTTGCAGTTGATGCGGTATTTTCTACCCAGCCTCTTATTTTCCCTAAAATGGGTGAGGGATGTGAGATATCAGCCACTATGAATTGTGCAAATGGCTTTGGCGCAGCAACCATGATAACGGCAACCTTTGGTTTTTTTGCTGTTTCTCGGGTAATAGATAAGTTATTGAAATGAAGATAAAAAGCAACGTGAAAACGTTGCTTTTTCTTTATGAATGAAAGTATTACATAAGATGAAGAAATATCACTTCATTTTTTTAATTTGATATGTTGCAATTTTATCAAAAAGGCGTAGTCTATGTTGGCTTTGAGAATAATTCCCAATAAAAGTAAGGAAACAAAAATGAAACAAGTATTAAAAATGAGTGCAATTTCTACCGCACTTTTAACGATTCCAATGATGGCAAATGCAGATGTATTAGCATCCGTGAAACCTCTCGGTTTTATTACATCGTCTATTGCTAATGGTGTAACAGATACGCAAATTTTAGTGCCAGCAGGTGCTTCTCCACATGATTACAGCTTAAAGCTTTCAGATGTGCAAAAAGTGAAATCGGCGGATTTAGTGCTGTGGGTTGGTGAAGATATTGATGCTTTCTTAGCAAAACCAATTGGCCAAATTGACAGAAAAAAAGTCATTAATATTTCTGAGATTCCAGAAGTTAAACCGCTTTTAAGCAAGGTCCATCATGAACATTATCATGAAGGCGATGAAGATGAGCACGGGCATGATCATAAGCATGGACACGATCATAAGCACGAGCATGGTCATGACCATGAGCATCATCACCACGATGTAGATGAAAATGGGTTAAGCGTGAACTGGCACTTATGGTATTCACCAGCCATCAGTCAAATTGTGGCACAAAAAGTGGCGGATAAATTAACGGAACAACATCTGGATAAAAAAGAGCTCATTGCGAAAAACTTAGCCGATTTTAACCGCACTTTGACTGAGCAAAGCGATAAAATCAAAGCACAATTAGCCCCACTCAAAGATAAAGGTTTTTTTGTGTTCCATGATGCTTATAGCTATTTCAATGATGCGTATGGTTTAAATCAAACCGGTTATTTCACCATTAATCCATTAGTGGCTCCGGGTGCAAAAACCATTGCCCACATCAAAGAAGAGATTGAAGAACACCATGTAAATTGTCTTTTTGCTGAACCTCAATTCACACCAAAAGTGATTGACTCTCTTGCACAAAGTACAAAAGTTAATGTCGGTCGTTTAGATCCTATTGGCGATAACGTACAGATTGGCCCAAATTCCTATGCGAATTTCCTTCAAGCCACTGCTGATAGCTATGCTCAATGTTTAAGTAAATAATCTAATTTGCTTCTATCTTAAAAACAGCCTTTAAGGCTGTTTTTTTATAGTCCCTATCTAAATCGCCCGAATGATTTTCAATTTTTAAGAAATTTTCGCTTGTTTGAGCGAAGCGAGTTCGAAAATTTCTGTAAAGAAAATTGAAAAGAATGAGGATTAGCGATTTAATTGGGGTGTGTTTTCTTTTGCCTACTTTGCTTTGCACAAGCAAAGAAAAGTAGGTCGCCTTAGGCGAAATCCTAGTAAAAACTATGCTATAATCCGCCCAATTTTTCCCTATCGAGAAAACACATGAAACAACTATTTGCCACAACTGCTCGTGGTTTTGAAGAACTCTTAAAAGTCGAATTGATAGAGCTTGGTGCAACGGAATGTAAAATTGCACAAGGCGGCGTACATTTTCAGGCTGATGATGAAACATTTTATCGCAGCTTATTATGGTCACGTTTGGCTTCGCGTATTTTGTTACCGATTGTAAATGGAAAGGTATATAGTGATTTAGACTTGTATTCAATTGTGACAGGGCAGGATTGGTTAAGTTATTTTGATGAGAAAACCACATTTTTTGTTGATTTCAATGGGACAAACCAAGAAATTCGTCACACTCAATTTGGTGCGATGCGAGTGAAAGATGCCATTGTGGATTATTTTGAACGCCAAGGGAAAGCACGTCCAAATGTGGATAAAGACTATCCAGATGTTCGAATTCATGCTTATTTAAATAAAGAAGAACTCGTCGTTTCACTCGATTTAAGTGGCGAAGCATTGCATTTACGTGGCTATCGTGAAGATACAGGGCAAGCGCCTTTACGTGAAACCTTAGCTGCCGCGATAGTGCTTCGTTCAGGTTGGACAAAAGGGACACCATTAGTGGATCCAATGTGCGGTTCGGGTACTTTGTTAATCGAAGCAGCACAGATGGAAGCGCAAATTGCACCGCAATTACATCGTTTACATTGGGGCTTTGATTGCTGGAAAGGACATAATCAAGATGCTTGGGATAAGGTGAAAGCAGAAGCGGTACAGCAAGCTGAAACTTATTTTAATCAAAATCCAAAACCGCATTTTTATGGCTTCGATCTCGATCATCGCGTTCTGAAAAAAGCGCAAAAGAACGCACAAAATGCAGGCGTAGCACACTTAATTCAATGGAAACAAGGTGATGTGGCTGCATTAAAAAATCCAAGTCCAGATGAAGTGGGAACAATGATTTGTAACCCGCCTTACGGTGAACGTTTAGGCACAACTCCTGCTTTGATTGCTCTATATTCAGTCTTTGGACAACGTCTTAAAAATGAATTTGGTGGTTGGAATGCATCGATTTTCAGTAGTGAATCTACATTGCTTGATTGCTTGCGTATGCGTTCTCATCGTCAATTTAAAGCGAAAAACGGTCCGTTAGATTGTGTTCAGAAGAATTATCAAATTTCAGAACGTAAAGAAAGTGCGGCTGAAAATCCACTTGAATTTGACCGCACTTCAACGGTAGCGGTGGATTTTGCGAATCGCTTGCAGAAAAATATCAAGAAAATTGAAAAATGGGCGAAGCAGCAAGGTCTTGATGCGTATCGTTTATATGATGCCGATTTACCGGAATATAACGTGGCAGTGGATCGTTATGGTGATCATATCGTGGTGCAAGAGTATGCTGCACCCAAAAATATTGATGAAAACAAAGCTCGCCAACGTTTATTAGATGCAGTGACTGCAACTTTACAAGTCACCGGTATTGAAACCAATAAACTGATTTTGAAAGTCCGTCAAAAACAAAAAGGCACGAATCAATATGAAAAATTGGCTAATAAAGGAGAATATTTCTATGTAAATGAATACGGTGCACAGCTTTGGGTGAATCTAACGGATTACTTGGATACAGGATTATTCTTAGATCATCGTTTAACCCGTAAAATGCTTGGCGAAATGGCAAAAGGCAAAGATTTCCTTAATCTTTTTACTTATACCGGTTCCGCAACAGTGCATGCGGCATTAGGTGGGGCAAAATCGACGACGAGCGTGGATATGTCGAATACCTATTTAAACTGGGCAGAGCAAAACCTGATTTTAAATGATATCGAAGGTAAACAACACAAGCTCATACAAGCAGATTGTTTGCAGTGGTTAGAGAAATGTGCTCGACAGTTTGATTTGATTTTCGTGGATCCGCCAACATTCTCGAATTCTAAGCGTATGGAAGATAGTTGGGATGTACAACGTGACCATATTAAATTGATGCGTAATCTCAAACGTATTTTACGCCCTAACGGTACCGTCGTGTTCTCTAACAATAAACGTGGTTTTAAAATGGACTTTGAGGCGTTAGATGAATTGGGATTAAGTGCGGTCGAAATTTCAGCGAAAACTTTACCGCTTGATTTTGAGCGTAATAAACAAATCCATAATTGCTGGATTGTAACACTGAAAGCCTAATAAAAAAGCCCGATAATGATTTATCGGGCTTTTTTATTATTCGACTTCTTTTTGTTTCTCTGTTTCTGAATCATCATGAAGAAGAGTTTCAACCGCTGCTTCATCATTGGTGTCATCTTCTTTTTCTAAGATCTCAGCCGTTTCTTCATTGAGTGCTTCAGCATCAGAATGTGGTTTAATGAAAGGTTTTGGCATCCAATATTTTCGGATGATGTCTGTAGAAAAACCATGTAAAACTTCTTCATTCAATCGTTCTTGATCTAAGTAACGAACTTCTGCAATGACCTCATCAGCTTCAATTTTATTGATACCTAATTGCATTAGTGTTGCACGACTGAGCGTCAATGCAGATTCAAAGGTTTCACGCACGATAAAGTTTACATCTTGCTTAATAAGACTCACGGTTGTTTTGCGGTCATAAGTTCGCGCCAAAATTGGGAGTTTCGGATAAGCATCTTTCAAATTCTGAACGATGTTTTCAATACGTTGTGTATCGTTAATCCCGATGACAACACATTTAGCTTTTTCGATACCAGCAGCACGTAAAACATCAAGGCGAATACCGTCACCGTAATAAACTTTAAAACCAAATTTGGCTGCTGCACGGATGTTTTCGATGTTACGGTCAATCACCGATACGTTAATGCCACGAACCAGAAGCGATTGACACACGATTTGGCTGAAACGACCAAAACCAATCACGAGTACGCTATCTTCTAAATCCACAATAGGATCAAGATCGCTGGTATCCACTTTTTCCTCTTGATTTACTGATTTGCATTGGTTGATTTTACGCATTAATAAGCCAATCAATGGTGAGAACAACATTGAGATAATCACCGCAGCGGTGAAGGTCGCATTTTGATCTTTTGTCATCACGCCTGCAGTAGTCGCCGCAGAGAAGAGTACGAATGCAAATTCACCACCATGTGCCATGATGGTCATTCGTCCAACAGATTCGGTACGGTCTAGTTTCGTAATACGTGCCACGGTATAAACAGCTAAGGCTTTGCCGATGATGTAAAGGCATACGATACCTAACAACCAAACCGCATCATTGAAGACTAAACTGAGATCAAGCGACATTCCCACGCCCATAAAGAAGAGACCGAGCAATAAACCACGGAATGGTTCAATATCGGCTTCTAATTGGTGGCGGAATGCGGATTCTGAAAGCATTACACCCGCAACGAATGCGCCCATCGCCATTGAAAGGCCACTCGCTTCCATCGCTAATGCCGCACCTAATACAACAAGTAAAGCAGCAGCAGTCATCATTTCACGAATATGGGCTTTAGAAATCAAGCGGAAAATAGGGTTCATTAACCATTTACCCGCAACGACTAAACCGACAACAGCGCCGAGTGCAATAGCAATAGATGTCCAGTTGGTTTGATGTTCAATATGTTTGGTTTCAGGCGTTAAAAAGGCAATCGAAGCCAATAATGGCACAATGGATAAATCTTCAAAAATTAGGGTAGAAATAACTCGTTGGCCTTTTGGTGTGTTCGTAATCCCGCGTTCTTCTAATACCTGCATCACAATAGCAGTAGAGGAGAGTGTAAAGCCCATACCCGCAATAAATGCGACTTCTTTCGGAAGATTTAAAATATAGATACCCGCAAAGGTAAGCAGAACACCACATAGCCCGACTTGCAGAAATCCCCGTCCGAAGATCGCTTTTCTCATGGCCCATAAACGTTCTGGATGCATCTCTAAACCGATAATGAATAAGAACATCACCACGCCCAGTTCAGCCATATGTAGAATCGATTCAGCATCTTTTACTACGCCGAAAACGGAAGGACCAATTAAACAACCTGCCACTAAATAACCCAACACGCTACCTAAGCCAATACGCTTAAAAAGTGGCACGATAGTGACACTGGTAGCAAGCAGGACAACAGTTTTAATTAATTCAGGGCTGACGACATTCGACATAGGGCAAAAACCTTAGTAAAAACAGGGAGTATGAGAAGAAAGTTGACTTGTATTCTAGTCTTTTTTCACTAAATAAAAAACACAGAAAAGCAAGAAATTGGTATAATTTACAAAAACTTTACACGCATAAAAATGGTCAGTTTTTTATTCACAAGCTCACTCGTTCGCTTGTTCACCCCTTGTGGGGCCGTTGGCAAAGCCAACGTTGAAAACCTACGTTTTTTTGACTGCACTTTAGAGGTACTATGACATTACAATTCAATATGGTCGCGTTGTTATTGGTTTTCTTAATTGTTTTAGGTTTAATTAGCCAAAATAGCGCGATTACCACCTCAGCCGCCGTGCTGTTAATCATGCAACAAACCTTATTATCCAAATACATTCCCATACTCGAACAATACGGTGTCAAAATCGGGATCATCATCTTAACGATTGGTGTGCTTGCACCGTTAGTGTCGGGAAAAATTCAGCTTCCAGATTTAAGTTCATTTTTAAACTGGAAAATGGGTGTGTCGATTGCAACGGGAATATTAGTCGCATGGCTCGCGGGGAAAGGCGTGCCATTAATGAGTGAACAACCTATTTTAGTCACAGGATTATTAATTGGTACGATTATTGGTGTGTCTTTCTTAGGCGGTATTCCGGTGGGACCTCTAATCGCTGCAGGGATTTTAGCGGTATTAATAGGAAAATTTTAAATGAAAAACAAATGGTTATTTATTGCGGGATTAAGCGGTGTTTTGTGTGTGGCGATTGGTGCTTTTGCGGCACATGGATTAAGCAAGGTTTTAGAACCTAAAGAATTAGCCTGGATTGAAACGGGTGTAAAATATCAAATGTTCCACACCATTGCGATTTTAGCGATTGGCATTTTGCAATTATGCCGTGAAGCATTGGTTACAAATAAAATGGCTAATTTCGCAGCAGGGGCTTGGGCGTATGGCATCCTTCTTTTTAGTGGCAGCCTTTATGCGCTTGCACTTGGTGCGGGCAAGTTCCTAGTTTGGGTGACACCGATTGGCGGTACGTTATTTTTAATTGGTTGGCTTTGCTTGGCTTACGGTGGTTTTAAAAGTAAATCAGTATGAAGAACAAATCAGTCAAATGTGAATTAAATCCGATACAACAATCTCTTTTTTCTCAATTAAATGACATCATGTTGGTGGATCAACGTCGCTTATCCGCCCGCATCCATGGAATCGGTAAGATTAGAAGCCTAGAGGCACAACAAGCCGTTGCAGATGAAATCCAACAACAAATTGAACAAGCAAGATTACGTGTAGAACAACGGAAAAGTGCGGTACAAAATCCCATCGTTTTTCCAGAAAGCCTACCTGTTAGCCAACGCAAAGCAGAAATTGAAAAACTACTTTCCGAGCATCAAGTGATCGTGGTAGCGGGGGAAACTGGTTCTGGTAAAACCACACAATTACCGAAAATGTGTTTGGAATTAGGTTTCGGCAATTTGGGCATGATTGGTCATACTCAACCTCGTCGTATTGCTGCACGCTCTGTGGCGGTGCGTATTGCGGAAGAACTGGAAACGGAGCTTGGCGGTTTAGTTGGTTATAAGGTTCGTTTTAACGATCAAATCAGTGATGATACACAAATCAAATTGATGACTGACGGGATTCTGCTAGCAGAAATTCAAAACGATCGTTTTCTCAATCAATATTCTTGTTTGATTATCGATGAAGCCCACGAACGTAGTCTAAATAACGATTTTATTCTCGGTTATCTGAAACAGCTTTTACCACGTCGTCGTGATTTAAAACTCATCATCACATCTGCAACCATTGATGTGGAACGTTTTTCCAAACATTTCAACAATGCGCCGATTATTGAAGTCTCGGGCAGAACCTATCCTGTTGAAGTGCGTTATCGTCCCGTAGTGGAAGAAGACGATCAAGATCAGCTACAAGGCATTCTCAATGCGGTGGATGAACTGCAAGCGGAAGGTCGAGGCGATATTTTGATCTTTATGAACGGTGAGCGAGAAATCCGCGACACTGCCGAAGCTTTGCAAAAGCAAAATTTAAAACACACGGAAATTCTACCGCTCTTTGCCCGCTTGTCTGCGCAAGAACAAAATAAAATCTTCCATCCGAGCGGTTTAAACCGTATTGTGTTAGCCACCAACGTGGCGGAAACTTCATTAACCGTACCGGGCATTAAATATGTGATTGACCCAGGTACCGCGCGCATTTCCCGTTATAGCTATCGCACCAAAGTACAACGTTTACCGATTGAACCCATTTCACAGGCATCTGCTAATCAGCGTAAAGGTCGTTGTGGTCGTGTGAGTGAAGGGATTTGTATTCGTTTATATTCGGAAGAGGATTTTAATTCTCGTCCAGAGTTTACCGATCCTGAAATTTTACGCACCAATTTAGCCTCCGTTATTTTGCAAATGACGGCATTGGGTTTGGATGATATTGAAGCGTTCCCATTTGTTGATGCACCGGATAAACGCCATATTCAAGATGGTATAAAACTGTTGGAAGAATTGGGCGCGTTTGAAATCGTTCGCACCAAATCAGGTGAGAAACGTCAATTAACAGTTACAGGCCGTCAATTAGCTCAACTCCCAGTGGATCCTCGTTTGGCGAAGATGTTGCTGAGTTCTGTCTCACAAGGTGCGTTGCATGAAGTGATGATTATTGTCGCAGCGTTATCCATTCAAGATCCTCGTGAACGCCCACAAGAAAAACAACAGGCCTCCGATGAAAAACATCGTCGTTTTGCGGATAAAAAATCAGATTTCTTGGCATTCCTCAATGTTTGGCGTTATCTACAAGAACAACAAAAAGAATTGAGTAAAAACCAATTCCGCCGCCAATGCCAAAAGGATTTCTTGAATTATTTGCGAATTCGTGAATGGCAGGATATTTATCAACAAATTCGCCTTGCCGTGCGTGAAATGGGCTTGCCGATTAATTCCGAAAAAGCAGAATATCAGCAAATTCATACCGCACTTTTAAGCGGTTTGCTTTCTCATATCGGTTTAAAAGAAGCGGAGAAACAACAATATCTTGGCGCACGTAATGCCCATTTTGCAATTTTCCCCAATTCTGTGCTTTTCAAAAAACAACCGAAATGGGTGATGGCGGCAGAGTTAGTGGAAACCTCCAAACTTTGGGGGCGCATGGTGGCAGAAATCGAGCCAGAATGGATTGAGCCACTTGCCGAGCATCTAATTAAAAAATCCTATTCAGAACCGCGTTGGTCAAAATCTCGTGGGGCGGTGATTGCAGATGAGAAAGTCACACTTTACGGTGTGCCAATTGTGGCTGCACGACCAGTGAATTACGGTGCTATTGATCCAACAGTAAGCCGCGAGATCTTTATTCAATCTGCCTTGGTAGAAGGGGATTGGAATACTAAGCATAAATTCTTCAAAGAAAATCAACGACTCGTTCGAGAAGTAGAAGAGTTGGAACACAAAAGTCGCCGCCGCGATATTTTGGTGGACGACCGTACGCTTTTTGAATTTTACGATCAACGTATTGGCACGGAAGTGGTCTCTCAAAAACATTTTGATACGTGGTGGAAAAAGGCGCAGCAAAAAGATCCTGAATTGCTTAATTTTGAACGTTCATTCTTGATTAATAATGATGCGGAACAAGTGAGCAAATTGGACTTCCCAAATTTCTGGCATCAAGGCAATTTGAAACTCAAACTGACGTATCAATTTGAACCAGGTACCGATGCAGATGGTGTGACCGTGCATATTCCGTTGCCGTTGCTCAATCAAGTGGAAATGACGGGTTTTGACTGGCAAATTCCAGGCTTGCGTGAAGAATTGGTGATTGCGCTGATTAAATCTCTACCGAAATCTTATCGCCGTAATTTCGTGCCTGCACCGAATTATGCTCAAGCTTTTTTAAGTCGTGCCGTGCCATTGGAGAAACCGTTATTAGATACGCTGATTTATGAATTACGTCGTATGACGGGTGTCACCGTAGAAGCAGAACATTGGAATTGGGAACAAATCCCAAGCCATTTGAAAATGACGTTCCGTGTGGTGGATGAAAATGGCAAGAAAATTGCCGAATCCATGAATTTGGATGAGCTGAAATTTAACTTAAAAGATCGTGTTCAGGAAAGTATTTCTGCTGTGGCAGATGATGGTATTGAACAAAGCGGGCTGCATATTTGGAGCTTTGCAGATTTACCACAATGCTACGAACAAAAACAACGTGGTTTCAGCGTCAAAGCGTTCCCAGCCATTGTAGATGAAAAAGATGCCGTAGGTATTAAACTATTTGAAACAGAATTTGAGCAAGCGGTGGCAATGCAACAAGGTTTGCGCCGCTTGTTGTTGCTCAATGTGCCGTCACCAATTAAATATTTGCATGAAAAATTACCGAATAAAGCTAAATTGGGTCTGTATTTTACTCCGTTCGGTCGTGTGTTAGATTTGATTGATGACTGTATCGCTTGTGCGGTGGATAAACTGATTGCCGATTTTGGCGGGTTTATTTGGGATGAAGCAGGCTTTGAAAAATTACGAGATTTCGTGCGAGAAAACCTTAACGAAGTGACCGTGGATATTGCGCAGAAAGTGGAGCAGATCTTATCCCTCAACCATGCCTTAAACCAACGTTTAAAAGGTAAAATGGATTTCACCATGGCCTTTGCCTTTTCTGATATTAAGGCGCAATTAACCGGGCTGATTTATCCAGGTTTTGTGCAAAAGAGCGGTTATGATCGCCTACCGGATTTACAGCGCTATCTACAAGCCGTTGATAAACGTATCGATAAACTGGCTCAAGATGTAAATCGTGATCGTGCGGCGATGCTACGTGTGGAACAGGTACAACAGGCTTATCAACAATTGCTCGCTAAACTGCCGAAATCTAAACCAATTTCTGATGAAGTGGCGGAAATTCGCTATATGATCGAGGAATTGCGTGTGAGCTTATTTGCGCAACAATTAGGAACGAAGTATCAGGTGTCGGATAAGCGGATTTTGAATGTAATTGCTGAAATAAAATAGATGGTAATAGGACCTTATTATGCTAGAGCTGGCGAGTTTTAGAGTAATAATATTTGTTAAATATAATAATGGAAAATTACAATTTAAAAATATATGGAAGCAATAATCAGAAAATCATTTGACCTAGCATTGGATGAAGCTACCTTATTATGGGGAATGACTAGCACAGCTTACCCGAAAGGGCATGATTTAGTCATTAATACGTTAGCAGTTAAAATGTTAGAGATGGTAAGTAGCTTCGCATTAAATTGCCGAAGAGTCCTTGAGCAATTCCCTAAAAGCCAAAAGTTTAAGATGACAAGCTCAAGATGGGAATGGAAGGCAACGAACGATAGACCGGTAATAAATGATCTATGGGATGCTACAAATTACATAATACATGCAAAAACACTAAAGCCAGGTTTTGAAATTTTACCCGCAAATCTATCTTTTATAATAGGAGAAGATAATTCTATATTTATTCCCTATATTTTAGTTGAAACAGATCATAAAGCTTCTGCATATATTGATATTTTCTCTATGGTTTATTGCTTCTTATATAAGGTGGTTGAGGCTCTGAATCAATTAGAGGGAGAGAGAAAAATGTTAATTCAAAGCTAAATTAGTATATAGTTTCTAAGTAATTATATTGTGATAGTACATTCTTTCTAGCATATGCTTTTTAATTACAAGCTGATGTTAGTGCTTGCAGTGATTACCATTTTAGCTACTATGGAGACAGGTTTGGGTAACGCGGCGTTCTATGCTTTTGCGGAATTAATTCCAAAATTAGCCACTCAAATGGGCGTCAACCCAGCGTTCTTAACGATTCCAATGTTACAAGCCTCTAACTTAGGTCGTGGTTTATCACCGGTTTCTGGCGTGGTTGTAGCGGTATCCGGTATGGGAAAAATCTCACCATTTGAAATCGTAAAACGTATGTCTGTACCTATGTTGGTCGGTTTTGTTTGTGTGATTATCGGCACAGAAATCTTTGTTTCTGTTACCGCCTAATTTGATAGGTAAAAAAGAAGGGCTGATAGTGAATATCAGCCCTTTTGTTTTGAGTTAAGTGCGGTCAATTTTCTCGCTGTTTTTGATTTTATGCATTTGATGATTTTCAAAGGCTTTCACCAAATCTGCGACTTTTTCGCCTTCCGGTAAAACCAAATCTTGTGCGATATCATAAAGCGGCACAATCACGAATTCGCGATTTTTCATATCGTAATGAGGCACGGTTAAGCGTTCATTTTGAATGATTTGATCACCATAAAGTAGAATATCCAAATCCAGTGTACGCTCACCCCAACGACGTAAACGTACGCGACCTTGTTCATTTTCAATGCGTTGCAATTCATCGAGCAAAGCTAAAGGTGGGCGAGTGGTTTCGATCATTGCCACTGCGTTCACATAATCCGGTTGATCTTGCGGGCCTAATGGTTTGCTTTGATAAAATCCGCTGACCGATTTTAATTCGGTATTAGGTAGCGCAGAAATTGCCTCTAATGCCGAATTTAATTGTTCTGTAGGCGTATTTAAATTGCTGCCAAGGGCGATATACACTTGAACCATTAGTTAGCCGCCTTAGGTTTACGTCTGCGGTAATATTTTTTCTTCGGCGCTGGATGCAATTTTTGTTGCTCTTGAACCAATTGACGACGTTGTTCTTGATTGCTGAGTTGGTACTCATGCCACCATTTTGCGAGTTCAACGGTTTCACCGCCTTCCACTTCAGCACGCATCGCCAATAAATCAAAGGCTGCACGGAATTTTTGATGTTCCATCGTGCGAGCTGGGTGAGAACCGGTGCGCTTAAGCAATTGTAATTGCAACATCCAAATATCACGAATGACGGATGTATGACGACGAGGTGCGGCTAATGATCGGCATAATTGATCAAGCACTTCATTGCCTGCAAGGGCATAAGCATCGTGATTGTTTAGACCACCTTCATTTTTCAACACATCCACTTTTTCGCGCAATGGATACCAGAAGAATGCTGCAAATAAAAAGGCTGGATTAATGCGTAATTTATCGGCAATACGTTCATCCGTTGAATTTAACGAAGTTAAAATCATACGCTCCGCAAGGCTGTCTTCTTTTTCGGTGAAATAAGGCGTTAAGCTTGGAAAAAGCTCTTCAAATAAGCCATATTGGCGAAGTAATTTATAAGTTTTTACGCCATTGCCAGACTGCAATAATTTTAAGCTTTCATCGAATAAACGTGCGGGTGGAATATTTTTCAGCAATGGTGCAAGCTCACGAATTGGCTGTTCACTTGGTTTTTCCAAGAACATATCCAATTTCGCCATAAAGCGCACAGAGCGTAGCATACGCACAGGATCTTCTTGATAACGGGTTACTGGATCGCCAATCAGACGTAATTTTCCGTTTTTCAGATCATTAATTCCGTTGAAGTAATCACGCAGCGTATTATCTTGCGGATTGTAGTAAAGGGCGTTTACGGTAAAGTCACGACGCTCCGCATCTTGTTCAATGGTGCCATACACGTTATCACGCAGTAACATTCCCTCATCGCTTTGTTTGGCTTGATTTTCGCTGCGCGCGTCCGAATGGCTAGCACGGAATGTGGCCACTTCGATCACATCGCGTCCAAACATAATATGCGCAAGACGGAAACGACGACCAACCAAACGGCATTGACGTTGGAATACCGCTTGAATTTGGTCGGGACGTGCATTTGTTGCCACATCAAAATCTTTTGGATGTTTACCCAACAATAAATCACGCAAACAACCACCAACGATATAAGCGTCATAACCTTGACGTTGCAATTTTTCTACCACGGTAATGGCATTACGGCTAAACATGCGTGGGTTAATACAAAAATGAGAGGCTTTAACGATATGTTTGTCGTGACGATGCGCTTGGTTGTTCGTTTTTTTGTGGTGAGAAGAGGACGGGGCGATCTTTGGTTGTGAACGCTCTGTTTTTGAAACGTTTGGTTTTTCAGCTTTTGGCGCTGTTTTTGGGACAGGCGAATTTATATTGGTTTCAGTTTCTTTTTTAGTTTTTTTACCAAATAAATTTTTTATATAAGTAAGAATAATTTACTCCATTCTCTGTGTTAAATGCACATTTGATAAAAACACGAAAAGTGCGGTTGTTTTTGACCGCACTTTTTCGTTGGGTTATTTGAATCAATTAACCTGCGACTTGTTTTTCACGAATTTCAGCAAGGGTTTTGCAATCGATACAAAGATCAGCAGTAGGACGTGCTTCTAAGCGGCGAATGCCAATTTCTTCCCCACAAGAATCGCAATAACCGAAATCATCGGTATCTAATTTTTTCAATGTGTATTCAATCTTTTTCATTAATTTACGCTCGCGATCGCGGTTGCGTAATTCAAGACTGAATTCTTCTTCTTGGGTCGCACGGTCTGCTGGATCTGGGAAGTTTGAAGCTTCATCTTGCATATGAGCAACAGTTCTTGATGCCTCTTCCACAATTTGCTCGTGCCACGCAGTTAAAATTTTTCTGAAATGAAGAATTTGATCTTCATTCATGTATTCTTCACCTTTCTTTGGTTGATAAGGTGTAACACCGGCTAAATCCAGCAAACTTAGAGATGCCTTAGACATTGATAACTCCTAATAATAGTACAGAATTTAATGACGTCCTGTCTTATTTTTTGTGATTAGTTCTTATTGCTAAAAATAGCTGACATAAGAACCTAGTTATTTTAAGGGCGATATAAATAGCAGAACTTCATCTATTTAGCAAATAAATTTAACCTGGAAATTTAAATTTTGCGATCGAGATCGCAAAAAATGGCGTAATTATTTGTTTATTTATGAGGTTAAGGCTAGGTTGCCTTATTTTCTCGCTATAAATCACACTCCAAATGAAACTCACGTTATTTCAACTGTGCATCATGCTCATCATTTCAGCCTTTTCTTTGCTTATCGTGCCTGATTTTTTACTGTTTACCTGGCAACGAGCAGGGCTGAGCATTTTATTGTTGGTTATGACCGCATTTTGTTTCCATTGGTTCAATTATTTTCAAGTCAGAAATTTTTGCATTAACGGCATTTGGTTTTTGCTTACCTTAGCTTACGTGCATTCACAAGCCTTGTCGTTATTGACTCAAGCAGAAAAAATTTCAAGTTTACCGAATAAAATCACGTTAGATCTTTACATCTCAGAAATTCTTCATCAGCAAGATTATCAAACGTTGGTTGCGACGACGTCTTTATTTGATGGGAAAGAACAACAAATTTTTATTAATTGGAGAGCACCAGAAAAACCACAACTTGGCGAAGTTTGGCGGGGGGATGTAAAGCTTCGACCTATTTCGGCGAGATTAAACCATGGAGGATTTGATCGACAACAATGGTATTTTTCTAAAAGGATTATTGCCGTAGGAAATGTGAAAAGTGCAGTCAAAGTTGGGGAAGATTTTTCTTTCCGCACAGATTTTCTACAGAATAGCCTCAAGCAGACGGAAGGGCTTTCTTTACAAGGTTTACTTATCGCATTGGCATTTGGTGAGCGGGCTTGGCTAGATAATAAAACGTGGCTGATTTATCAACAAACGAATACAGCACATTTAATTGCCATTTCAGGGTTACATATCGGTTTAGCAATGGGGATAGGATTTTTCTTTGCTCGATTATTGCAACTCGCACTGCCTACACGCTTTATTTCGCCCTGGTTTCCACTTTGCTTTGGTGTGTTGATTGCTTTAGGTTATGCCTATTTAGCTGGATTTAGTTTACCGACCTTTCGTGCAATGATGGCACTGCTTTTTATTGCAATCCTTCAATTTTCTCGACGATATTACACGCCTTTGCAAATGCTGTGTTTGGTGGTGGCATTTTTGCTTTTTTGTGATCCACTTATGCCGCTTTCGGTGAGCTTTTGGCTTTCAGTTGGTGCTGTTACCTGCCTGATTGTGTGGTATCGATATGTTCCCTTATCAATCATTGAATGGCGACATCAAAAATTATCCCGCAAAGTGCGGTGGATTTTAGGCTTGTTTCATTTGCAGTTAGGGCTACTAATTTTATTCACGCCCATTCAGCTTTTCTTTTTTAATGGCTTGGCATTAAATGGATTCTTAGCAAATTTAATTGCAGTGCCGTTGTATAGCTTTTTGCTCGTGCCATTAATTCTCTTTGCGGTGTTGACCCATGGTGCATTTTCTTCTTGGCATCTTTCAAATACGATTGCTCAAGGTATTACACAATGCCTCAGCTTTTTCCAAGGCTCGTATATGCCGATTTCGATTAATTTATCTCTCATTCTGACCGCTCTTTTAAGCCTTGTTTTTGGCGGAATGTTAGGTGGATTGTATTTTGCATCTCAAGGGAAAACAAAAAATATACCACTAAAATCGAGTCAATTTTTTACGTTAAATCATACAAAAATCTTATCGCTAGAAGAGTATAAACAAGCTCTATTGGGTGTAATTCTTGTTTTTGGTGTTTGTATTGGTTCGTTTGGATATCGATATCTCACTAAACCCAAATGGCAGTTAGATACGCTAGATGTTGGACAAGGTTTAGCAACCTTAATTGTGAAAGAGGGGAAAGGCGTGTTGTATGACACGGGGCCTGCTTGGCAGAGTGGAATAGGGGTTTCATCCATGGCGGAATTGGAAATATTGCCTTATCTTCAACGAGAAGGCATTGAGCTTGAAACCTTGATTTTAAGCCATGATGATAATGATCATTCGGGCGGCGCCAAAGCGATTTTAGCCGCATATCCAGAGATTGAACTGATTACACCTTCTCGTAAAAACTATGGCGAAACGTACCGCACTTGTTGTCTTCAGGGGAAACAATGGCAGTGGCGAGGGCTTGATTTTAAAGTTCTTTCACCAACGCAAATAACAGATAGGGCGGATAATCCCCAATCTTGCGTGATTGTATTCACGGATGGACAGTACCAGATTCTTTTAACCGGTGATGCTGATGTGGCAACAGAAAGATCTTTTGCTGAAAAACTAGGCAAAATTAATGTGTTACAGGTAGGGCACCATGGCAGTAAAACTTCAACAGGCGAGTTTTTATTGGCACAGACGAAACCTGAGCTTGCCTTAATTTCAAGCGGACGATGGAATGCGTGGAATTTTCCTCATCCAACCGTGATTGAACGATTAAATCGTTATCAAAGTGCGGTCGAAAATTCGGCTATTTCAGGTCATATAAGGTTAAATTTTACTGAAAAAGGCATTGAAATTAAAAAGGCGAGAGGGGATTTTTCACCTTGGTTTGCCCGTGTAATTGGATTATCCCCGAAATAACAGGTACAATGCAGCCAATTTTTATTAAGACAATGTGATGCAAGAACAAACTATGCAAGATAAAGATTTCTCAACCTCGCAAACTTTTAAGCGTTTATGGCCGATGATTTCACCTTTTAAATCAGGTTTATTTGTCGCTGCCGTCGCTCTTGTTTTTAATGCATTGGCTGATTCTGGCCTGATTTATATGCTTAAACCATTGCTCGATGATGGTTTTGGGAAAGCAGATCATTCCTTCCTAAAACTGATGGCGTTTGTAGTGGTTGGTATGATTATGTTGCGTGGTGTGACTAACTTTATTTCCAGCTATTGCTTGGCTTGGGTGTCTGGCAAAGTAGTGATGATTATGCGCCGCCGTTTGTTTAAACATTTGATGTTTATGCCGGTAAGTTTCTTTGATCGTAATTCAACGGGGAAATTGCTTTCTCGTATTACTTACGATTCAGAAATGATTGCCAATTCTTCCTCTAATTCATTAGTGACCATTGTACGTGAGGGTGCCTATTTAATTTCATTGCTCGTGGTGATGTTCTACACCAGTTGGGAATTGACGTTGGTTCTTTTCGTTATCGGACCAATTATTGCGGTGCTTATTCGCTTTGTATCGAAGATCTTCCGTAAGCTTAGTAAAAACATGCAAGATTCTATGGGGGAATTAACCTCCGCGACGGAACAAATGCTAAAAGGACACAAGGTGGTGCTTTCTTTTGGCGGTCAATTAGTAGAAGAAGAACGTTTCGATAAAGTCAGTAACGATATGCGTCGTAAAGGCATGAAAATGGTGACTGCTGATGCTATTTCAGATCCTGTTGTGCAAGTGATTGCTTCTTTAGCGTTAGCTGCCGTGCTTTATTTGGCAACCACACCATTAATTGCAGAGCATAATTTAACGGCGGGTTCTTTCACTGTAGTCTTTTCTTCCATGTTAGCGATGATGCGTCCGTTAAAATCCTTGACGAATGTGAACTCTCAATTTCAACGAGGCATGGCGGCTTGTCAGACATTATTTGCGATCTTGGATTTGGAAACAGAGAAAGATAATGGCACGTATAAAGCAGAACCCGCAAAAGGTGATTTAGAATTTAAAAACGTCAGTTTTGCTTATGAGGGTAAAGAAGAGAAAGCCTTAAATAATATCTCTTTCTATGTGCCCGCAGGCAAAACGGTGGCATTAGTGGGACGTTCAGGTTCGGGTAAATCAACGATTGCCAATTTAGTAACGCGTTTCTACGATATTGATGAAGGTGAGATTTTATTAGATGGGGTGAGAATTCAAGATTATCGTCTATCTAATTTACGTGAGAATTGTTCTGTTGTTTCTCAACAAGTGCATTTATTTAATGATACGATTGCTAATAATATCGCCTATGCGGCAGAAGATAAATACAGCCGTGAGCAAATTATCGAAGCAGCAAAAGCGGCTTATGCCCTAGAGTTTATCGAGAAACTTCCACAAGGTTTTGATACCGTTATTGGTGAGAATGGCGCAAGTCTTTCTGGTGGTCAACGTCAGCGTTTAGCCATTGCTCGTGCGCTATTACGTAATTCACCTGTTTTAATTTTAGATGAAGCGACTTCTGCTCTTGATACCGAATCTGAACGTGCGATTCAGTCTGCATTAGAAGAACTGAAGAAAGATCGTACGGTATTGGTGATTGCACATCGTTTATCAACCATTGAAAATGCCGATGAAATCTTAGTTATTGAACACGGTGAAATTAAAGAACGTGGTACGCATCAAGATTTATTAGCGCTTGATGGTGCGTATAAACAATTACACAGTATGCAGTTTAGCGGATAAAATAATAAGGGCGAACCAATGTGTTCGCCCAAAATCAATATAGGATAAATGAAATGCCTTTTTGGTACTCTAATTCAAAGCTAGCTTGGTTGCTCCTTCCTTTTTCACTGCTATTTTGGTTGATTAGCCAAATTCGCCGAGCATTATTTTCCCTGAATATCTTATCCTCTTATAAATCTCCGAAACCGGTCATTATTGTCGGCAATCTTTCTGTCGGTGGAAATGGTAAAACCCCTGTCGTTGTCTGGTTAGTTGAAGAGTTACAAAAACAAGGATTACGCATAGGCGTGATTTCTCGTGGCTATGGTAGCCAATCTAAAACCTATCCTTTACTTGTTACATCGGAAACAGACCCCGTTCAAGGGGGCGATGAACCTGTTCTAATTGCCAAAAGAACAGGTGTGCCTGTGGTGATTTCACCGAATCGTCAACAAGCTATCGAATTACTTTTGAAAATACAGGATTGCGCTCTGATTATTTCGGATGATGGATTACAACATTATAAGTTGCAACGTGATATTGAAATTGTGGTGATGGACGCAGAACGCGCTTTAGGGAACGGCTTTGTATTGCCTGCAGGCCCTTTGCGTGAATTGCCAAGTCGTTTAAAAAATGTGGACTTTGTGATTACTAACGGCGGAAAAAATGCTTATTCTGATGCCATTATGCAATTAGTTCCTCATTATGCAATTAATTTAGTGACGGCAGAAAAACGCTTGTTAAGTGAATTTACTCAAGGTTCAGCCATCGCGGGGATTGGTAACCCACAACGTTTTTTCACGATGTTGGAAAATTTAAATATTCGTTTAACCAATACGAAAGCTTTTCAAGATCATCAACATTTTGAGCCGCAATTATTAGAAAAACTCGCCGAAAACCAACCGCTCTTTATGACCGAAAAGGATGCCGTAAAATGCCAGGCTTTTGCTAAAGAGAATTGGTGGTATGTTCCAGTTGATGCGGAGATTGTTGAGGCTGAAAACCAAGGCCAAAAACTTCCACAATTGTGGGAAAAAATCCGTCATTTAGTTTAACTCTATTCGAGTGAAATATGCGTGAGAAACTTAATCCTCGATTATTAGACGTGATTGCTTGCCCGCGATGTTTGGCAAGATTGAAATACGATCAAGAAAATCAACGGCTCATTTGCCCTTTTGAGCAAGTGGCGTATCTTATTGAAAACGGCGTGCCAGTTTTGTTGGCAGAAAAAGCCGAAACACTGAAAGAATAAGGAATTATTATGTCATTTACAGTTATTATCCCTGCTCGTTTTGCATCGAGCCGCTTACCAGGTAAACCTTTAGCTGATATTGCTGGTAAACCCATGATTCAACATGTTTTTGAGAAAGCTCAACAATCAGGCGCGAGCCGAGTCATTATTGCAACAGATAACGAACAAGTTGAAAAGGCCGCAAAAGCTTTTGGGGCAGAAGTGTGTATGACATCAGAAGCACATAATTCTGGTACTGAGCGTTTAGCGGAAGTGGTAAGTAAGCTTGGTATTGCTGATGATAAAATTATTGTAAACATCCAAGGGGATGAGCCGTTAATTCCACCCGTTATTGTGAGTCAAGTAGCAGAGAATTTAGCGAAGTTTAACGTGAATATGGCGACACTTGCGGTAAAAATTCACGAAGCGGAAGAGTTATTTAACCTAAATGCTGTGAAAGTCGTTACGGATAAAGATGGCTATGTTTTATATTTTTCCCGTTCAGTGATTCCTTGCGATCGTGATCAATTTATGCAATTAGAGGATACCTCAAAGGCACAACTTGCCGATGTGTATCTTCGTCATATTGGTATTTATGCTTATCGTGCAGGCTTTATTAAACAATATGTGCAATGGGCACCAACGCAGTTAGAAAACTTAGAGAAATTAGAGCAACTCCGTGTATTGTGGTACGGTGAGCGTATCCATGTGGAATTGGCGAAAGAAGTCCCTGCTGTTGGTGTGGATACAGCAGAAGATTTAGAAAAAGTGCGGTCAATTTTGGCGTAGTTTTTACTGATGTTTGATTCTAAAAAGTTTCTCTCTGACGTTTCTCATAAACCTGGAGTTTATCGTATGTATGACGATAAAGATCAGGTTATTTATGTGGGCAAAGCGAAAGATCTTAAAAAGCGCCTTTCCAGCTACTTCCGAAAAAACTTAAGCAGCAAAAAAACAGAAGCTTTGGTGTCGTCAATTCATCATATTGATACGACGATTACTTCTTCAGAAACTGAAGCGTTATTGCTAGAGCACAACTTCATTAAGCTTTATCAACCTCGTTATAATGTGTTATTGCGAGATGATAAATCCTATCCTTTTATTTTATTGACGAAAGAACGTCATCCTCGTATTACTTCTTATCGTGGAACGAAAAAAATTGCAGGTGAGTATTTCGGACCTTATCCTCATGCGGGGGCAGTGCGTGAAACCTTGTCGTTAATGCAAAAATTATTCCCTGTTCGTCAATGTGAAAATTCGGTTTATAACAATCGTTCCCGCCCTTGTTTGCAATATCAAATCGGGCGTTGCTCAGCACCTTGTGTGCCAGGCTATGTGACTGATGAGGAATATAACCAACAAGTCGAATTAGCACGACTATTTTTACAAGGGAAAGATCAGCAAGTATTAGATTATCTCATTGGCAAAATGGAGCAGGCGAGCCGAGACTTGGATTTTGAAGGCGCGGCACGTTATCGTGACCAAATTCAAGCGGTTCGTGCTGTTATCGAAAAACAATTTGTTTCCAATGAGCGTTTGGACGACATGGATATTATGTCCATTGCGTATCAGCACGGTGTAGCTTGTGTTCAGGTAATGTTTATTCGTCAAGGTAAAGTATTAGGTAATCGCAGTTATTTTCCGAAAGTGCCTGCTAATACTGATTTATCTGAACTCACAGCCACTTTTGTTGGGCAGTTCTATTTGCAAGGTCATCAGGGAAGAAGTATCCCAAATAGTATTATTGTGGATCATAAATTAGATGAAAAAGCGGAGCTTGAGGCCTTATTAACTGAACAAGCTGGCCGAAAAGTGGTGATACAAGAATCTGCTAAAGGCGATAAAGGTAAATATCTACAACTAGCACAAATTAATGCCAAAGCGGCTTTAGCGACTCAACTTAAACAATCTTCCCGAATGCACGAACGTTATCAAGCCCTTTGTGAGTTGCTCGATATGCCTGAAATTAAACGTATGGAATGTTTTGATATTAGTCATACGATGGGCAATCAAACCGTGGCATCTTGTGTGGTATTTAATCAAGAAGGCCCACTGAAATCAGATTATCGCCGTTTTAATATTGAAGGCATTACTGGCGGTGATGATTATGCCGCGATGGAGCAAGCTTTAAAGAAACGTTACGACCGCGATCTTGATGAAGATAAAATCCCCGATATTATTTTTATTGATGGTGGTAAAGGGCAGCTTAATCGTGCCTTAGAGGTTTTTCATCACCTTAACGTAAAATGGGATAAAAATCGACCGCACTTAATTGGTGTGGCAAAAGGAGTGGATCGTCGAGCAGGACAAGAGGTGTTGATTATCAGCAAACAAGATCGTGAAATCCATTTGCCGGATGATAGCCTTGCACTGCATTTAATCCAACATATTCGAGATGAAAGCCATAATCATGCGATTAGCGGCCATCGTCAAAAACGCCAAAAAGCCTTTACCCAAAGTGGATTGGAAACCATTGAAGGGGTAGGCGCTAAACGACGCCAAGCCTTGTTGAAATATTTAGGTGGATTGCAAGGTGTCAAAAATGCCACGTTGGATGAAATCGCCTCTGTACCTGGTATTTCTAAAGCGTTAGCAGAAAAGATTTTCGAGACCTTAAAAAGTTAGGAAAAATCTTGATTTTCTACGCGAACTGTCTATGATTCAACCTTTCGGATTTTATATAGGAACATATTATGTTTGAATGGCTTGTTGATCCCGAAGCATGGATTTCATTGCTAACTTTAACCGCACTTGAAATCGTCTTGGGTATCGATAACATTATTTTTATTAGTATTTTAGTGGGACGTTTACCTGCGAATCAACGCCAATCTGGTCGTATTATCGGTCTTGGGTTAGCGATGATTACCCGTATTTTACTTCTTGTTTCCCTTTCTTGGATGATGAAATTAACGGAACCACTGTTCACTTTAGTCGGTCAGGAAATTTCAGGCCGCGATTTGATTTTATTCCTTGGGGGCTTATTCCTGATTGTGAAAAGTACAGGCGAAATTAAAGAAGCGATGCATCCTGAAGCACATCATGAAGAAGAGAATAACAAGAAGAAAGTCAGTTATTTGGGTGTATTAATCCAAATTGCGATTTTAGATATTGTGTTTTCTTTAGACTCAGTGATCACAGCCGTAGGGATGGCAAATCACCTTTCAGTGATGATCTTAGCAATTATGATTGCAGTCGGTGTGATGATGTTTGCGGCGAAACCAATTGGTGATTTTGTTGATACCCACCCAACATTGAAGATTTTAGCCTTAGCATTCCTAATTTTAGTTGGAGTAAGTTTAATTGCTGAAAGTTTGGATATCCATATTCCAAAAGGCTACATTTACTTTGCAATGGGCTTCTCAGCAGTAGTTGAAATGCTCAACATCAAAATGCGAAAATCACTTGGTCATTAAATCATATAAAAAGGCGGAACAATGTGTTCCGCCTTTTTTTAGTCATTATAGAATACCCCTTTCCCATATAAATACAGCGTGACTTGTTCGCCAGTATGATATTCGTTAATGAGATCTTCATTGATATTCAATTCATAACCACCAACATCAATACAAATATTGATAGCTCGTCCTCTTGATTCAATTCGCTTAATCTCACCTTTAAAAGAAGCGGTCGGATCTTGGATTTTTTTCGCAAGAGAGAATTGCTCAGGGCGGAATAACACTTCCCCTTGCGTATGGCCATTTCCTTTATTTTCGATGGCAATTTCACCTAATTGACAGGTCGCGATGCCATCGTTTTTTAATGTTGCAGGAAGAATAATGCTTTCCCCAATAAATTTGGCAATAGACAAATACTGAGGTGACCAATACAGCGTTTTAGGTGTCGCAATTTGGAGAATTTTTCCTTCTTGAATCACTGCGATTTTGTCTGCATGGCATAGTGCTTCATCACGATCATGGGTCACGAATACGGCAGAGGAACCACTTTCTCTTAATACTTGTAACATATCGTAACGAATTTGATTTCTTAGATGTTCATCTAACGCACTAAATGGCTCATCAAACAGGATTAATTCAGGGCTTGGTGCAAGTGCTCGAGCAAGTGCGACACGTTGCTGTTGACCACCGGAAAGCTGGTGAGGAAAACGATCAGCTAAGCTGCTAATGCCCGTCAGTTTCATCACTTCCTGTATGCGTTGTTTTTCCTCTTCCGTTTTTCCTTTACCATCGCCTAAACCATAAGCAATGTTGCGGTAAACATTTAAATGAGGGAATAACACGCCTTCTTGTACCACATACCCTAATTTGCGTTGCTGGGTTGGCACATTGAGGTTTTCTTTAAAAATAGGTTGATCTTTTAACCAAATCTCACCGCTTGTTGGTTGTTCAAAACCAGCAATGCTACGCAATAAGGTGGTTTTCCCACAACCGGATGCACCAAGAAGAAACAGAATTTCACCTTTCTCTAATTGCAGAGAGATATTGTGTAGAACCTGCTGTCCGTTAAAGGATTTATTCAAATTTTTAATGTCGAGTAATGTTGTCATTTTTATCTTCTCGTTATTTAAAACCGTATCGTTTCAGTAAAAATACAGGAATTCCTGAAAATAGCACTAACATAATGGCATAAGGCGTTGCTGCCGCATATTGTGCATCAGATGTGTATTCCCACACCGCGGTTGAAAGCGTTTTAATGTCATTTGGGGTCAGCAATAGGGTTGCGGTGAGCTCTTTCATTAAGTTTAAGAACACTAAAGCAAAGGCGGCTGCAATCCCTGGTAACATAGCAGGAATGACTAAGGTACGGAAAATATAAAAGTTGCTCCGGCCTAAGCTTTGTCCTACCTTTTCAATGTTACTAGACATTTGTTCAAGCGAACTACGCAAAGTCGTTTGTGCCATTGGAAGATAAAGCATAAAGTAGGCAACTATAACCATGGCAAAGGTTTGATAAAGCGAATACGCATAGTTGATGGTAAAGAAGACCAACGATAATGCGATAACAAGCCCCGGCACAGCGTGAAGTAGATAAGGAATTCGATCAAGCCAAATCGTCAATTTACTGCGATAGCGTACCGCAGCCCATACCAATGGTAGTGCACAAATAACGGTAAGTGTTGCACCTAGTGTTGATATAGTCAGTGAATTTGTGAAGGCGGTAAAAAATTCCCCAAAATCGACCGCACCTTCAATGGAGCTTCCCACGGTTAGCCAATAAATCAGCATAGTAATCGGCACACCAATACTGAGCACAAAAATGGTCGTGAAAAAGCTCACGACTAAAATTTGTTTTCCTGCTGAGAGCATTTTCAACGGATAGGGGCGTATTACACCTTTGCCGCTTTGATAGAGTGTTTGTGTACCTCTAAAACGAATTTCGCCCATCACCACAAGGATACAAATGACCATTAACACGCCAGAAAGTAAGGCGGCGGTGTTGTTATTAAAGGCCATTTCATATTCTTGGAAAATCGCTGTAGTGAAGGTTTGATAATTTAAAATAGACACGGCCCCAAACTCTACCAACATATGAAGCGCAATTAATAATACGCTGCTACCGATAGCGGGTTTGAGTTGTGGAAAAATGGCATGCCAAAATGTATAAGCCTGGCTTTTAGCCAATGAAAGGCTCACTTCTTCTAAAGAGCGGTCGAGTCTTTTTAAGGTCGCCGCGACAGGGAGATAAGCAAGCGGGAAAGAACTCAGCGTCATAATGCCGATGGTTCCCCAGAAGCCTTCCACTCTGAAGGTGAGACTGATCCACGTAAAACAGCTAACAAAAGCCGGAATACAAAGAGGGAGCGTCATGGCTACTTGGAAAAAGCCTTTTCCCCAAAAGCGATAACGTTCTAATAAAAACGCACATAGTGTGCCGAGAATAATGGCAAAAAGCGTGACAAATACCATTAAAAGTAGAGTATTACTGAGCAATTCCCACATTCTTGGGCGCCAAAGTAATTCAATGCTACGAGCCAATCCGACATCTGCAGCACGCTCAATAACATATAAAAAAGGTAATAATAATGGCAAACTAATCAGCACGATTAAGGCTATAAGCCAGCGAGGTGGGCGATTAGACACAGAAAAATCCTTTAAAATATTAGTGTAGAGTAAGTAGAGTAAGTAGAGTAAGTAGAGTAAATAACAGAAGGGCGTGTATTACACGCCCTATATTGCATAGCGAATTAAACTTATTTCAAACCAGCTTCTTCAATAAGTTTATTTGCGTTGTCTTTGTCTTCAGAAGTCGTTGCCGAAACAACAGGCGCTTCTAATTTTGCATAAGGTTCCATATTAAATGGAGAAACCACATCGGTACGAAGTGGGTATTCTGCACGTACTGAAACAAACGCTTCTTGTCCTTCTTTACTTGCTAAGAAATCAACGAATTTTTTCGCTTCCTCTTTATTTTTAGAACCTTTTAATACAGCAGCACCAGAATAGGTCACTAATGCACCAGGATCTTGATGACGAATAAAGTAAAGACGGGTTTTGAGGTTTTCAGCACCTTTTTCTTTTGCCAGAGTATACCAGTAATAGTTGTTAATTAACGCTGCTGGGACTTCACCATTTTCAACAGCTTGAAGGGCAACACTGTTTTTCGCATAAAGTTTGCCGTTTTCTTTTAGGCCTTTTAACCATTTAAGAGCAGCATCTTTACCTTTTAATTTGGTAATCGCAACAACTTGCTCTAAGAATGCGCCTGAAGTTGGAACGTAACCAATTTTATCTTTCCATTTTGGTGTTGCGTAATCTAACACAGATTTTTCCATGTCTTTTTCAGATAATTTAGTGTGATCGTAAACCACTACACGAGAACGACCGCTTAATGCGATCCAGTCTTTTTTCGGTGCAACAGGCACGCCCTTGTGTGCTGTTTGTTTAATAGTATCTGCAGAAAGCGGTTCTAATAAGCCCGCATCAGACAGGGCTGCGAAAGGTGCAGTTTGTTCAGAAAAGAATACGTCAGCAGGGGTTTTGTCACCCTCTTCTTTTAATTGACTGGCAAGTTGATCGCTTTTCGCACTGTTTAAGGTCACTTTAATGCCTGTTGCTTTTGTAAATGCATCAGCAACAGCTTGAGAACCTTCTTTGTGCTGGCCGTTGTAAACGGTAATATCGGCAAAGCTACTTGCTGAGAATGTAAGCGCGGCAGCGAGTGTCGCAATTTTGAAAGATTTGAATGTCATTGAAAACTCCTTGTTTTATGAGAATGAATGTTTTAGTTAAGTTTGAATAGCCTTTATTATATTTATAAATTTATTTAAATGCAAATAATTCTCAAATTTTCTTTTATCAAAGAAAAAGGAGAGCGGTTAGCTCTCCTTCAATAGATTGATTACTTTGAATTTTGTTTATAGTGTGGCTGGTTGGATGTAACCACGCATTGATAATTCATGACAAATAATATCGAATAATCTTGAAAAATCATATTCTTCATCAATGAGTTTTTCATTGTTATTCATGTCTTTATACCTATTTTGAATTAGATATTCTTTGAGCGAGGTTTCTAGAACAATTTTAGTTGTTGGTTTTTCCATTTGAGACATCATATAAAGTTGAAGTTCGTTTAAATTTTCAATTCCTCCATTATACATATTGCCTGCACCGATATATTGATCTGCACCTTCTAATAAGATCTGTACATATTGCGTAAATCGTTTTGGTACATAAGTTTTGTTATCTTCAAACGTATATGTTTGATAAGGTGTGAGAAAAACGTTTATATAACCCAAGATAATTGCTAACAATACGGAAGAGTAAATTTCCTGTTCAGTGATATTTTCAAAACTTTTGTTGTTAGATACATAATCGGTTAATGATTTAATTGTAAAACTATCTACTTGATAGATAAAGTATTCAAGTAATTTTGCAACGTCTTGATTATTGAATATATTACCTAGATTATTTTCTCTACCTTGATTAATGAAGGTTAATTTATCCAATAAACTTATATCTATATTCTCGGTGCGATTAATTTTATCTTGTAAATGAGCATGGCATAGTAAACTTCTTCTAAATCCTACATCGTAAAGATAATCAATACATTGTTCTTGTACGACATAATCGTTTTCTGATAATTGATTGATCATGTCACGTAAATGTTGTGGCATCCAAGAAATATATGAAAGTTGAAAATCTGTATCGCCAATATAAGCTAATTGATGTTGATGTAGGCTATCAACAAATTGATTCAAATAGAGAGGATGGTTGTGATATTCAAGATATTCATGGGCAACATAATGTTCATCTTTAGTTTGAATATTATCAAAGTTTTCAATTCTGCTCTTGTTATTGTTTTTTTCAGACTCAATCGATTTAATTGCATCTGAGAATAATTGAACAACGGCTTTGCCACGACGAGTTTGCTCAGAGAGCGGTAAATTCTGAGTGTATTTATTGGCATAGAGCATAATATCCCGTGCAACTTCGCGGCTTTTCCAACCGGGATAGGTGTTGTAAGAAATATAAGCAATACCATTTGGCGTTAAATTCTCACGACAAATCTCAAGGATTTTATCTTTCACATTATCAGGTACCCAAGAATAAATACCATGTACGATGATGTAGTCAAACATACCAAATTCAGGCGTAATATCGAGAATATTTTTTGTTTCTAAACGAACGTTTGTTAATCCCATTGATTGAATAATTTCATTACCTTGAGTAATTTGACTATCTGCTAAATCAATGCCGACAAATTCCGTATCTGGATAATAAACCGCTTGAGAAATTAAGTTTCCGCCAAAAGAAGAACCTAATTCCAATACTTTAGCACCTTTGAGTGCTGGTGGTGTTAATCCCCATAATGTTGCATTTCCTTCCAAAAGCGCAATGCTCGTGTAAGAAAAGGGTTTTGAGTAGTATCTAAGTTCGTCGTAGCGGTTATTTTGTTCGGTCATAATCTATCCAGTTTGTCACATAATTGAGGGCACATATTATAGAGGGAATAGGGATGAAAACAAAGCGATGATTATTTCCCATGAAGTGGTAATTACGCTAGAATAACCGCAATTTTCACCAGCTTAGTATCCTCATTAGATAGATTTTCTTATATCAAAATTTCATATTCCATTCTATTTTCTTACTTCTCCCCACGTTGATTTTTCTCCATAATGTCTGGTAGAAATTTCTAATAAGGACAGATATGAATATTCAGCAAATTATTAAACAACATCATTTAGAACTCTTATTTCAACAGGGCTCTTTCGGCATAGAGAAGGAAAGTCAACGTGTATATGTTAATGGCTCAATTGTGACAACACCACATCCGAAAGCCTTTGGTAATCGTTGCTTTCACCCTTATATTCAAACAGATTTTGCGGAAAGTCAGTTGGAATTGGTGACTCCCCCTATGAAAAAATTAGAGGATACACTACGTTGGCTTTCAGCCATTCATGAAGTGACTTTGCGAACTTTACCGGAGGATGAATTTATTTTTCCTTTTAGTATGCCAGCAGGATTACCACCAGAAGAACACATTAAGGTTGCACAATTAGATAATCAGGAAGATGTGGCTTATCGGGAGCATTTAGTCCAGTCTTACGGTAAATATAAGCAAATGGTTAGTGGTATTCATTACAATTTTCAAATTGACTCTAAGTTTATTGATGCCTTATTTCATGCACAAAATGAAACACAAAGTGCGGTTGATTTTCAAAATAATTTTTACCTAAAAATAGCGAAGAACTTCTTACGCTATCAATGGATTTTACTTTACTTGTTTTCTGCAACACCGACGGTAGAGGATAAATATTTCAGAGGCAATTCCCCCCTTAAACCGCATCAATATGTGCGGAGTTTACGTTCAGGGAAATATGGTTATGTGAATGATCCGAAGATCCACGTCTCTTATGACAGTTTGCAAGAGTATGTTGAGACATTAGAACACTGGGTGAAATCGGGTGATTTGATTGCGGAAAAAGAGTTTTACTCGAGTGTACGTTTGCGAGGTGCTAAAAAAGCGCGCGATTTACTTGAAAAAGGAATTCAATATTTAGAATTTCGTTTGTTTGATCTCAATCCGTTTGCACCTTATGGAATAGAACTTGCAGATGCGAAATTCATTCATTATTTTATTTTGTTAATGGCATGGCTTGACGATACCGCTGATCAAGAGGGCATAAAATTAGGAAAAACACGTCTTGCTGAAGTGGCATGGGAAGACCCAAGACTGCAAAGCGTTTATGCGGTAGAAGGCGAATCAGTCCTCCTTGAAATGCTCAAAATGCTTGAGCAACTTAATGTGAGTGATGAGATTAAAACGATTGTTAAAGACAAATTAGGACAATTTGCGGATCCAAGCCAAACGCTTTGTGCAAAAGTGGTTGCGGCAATTGAACAGGTCGGCAGTTACCAACAATTAGGGGCCGATATTGCGCAATCTAATAAAGCAAAAGCCTTTGAACGTTTTTATGCATTAACTGCGTTTGATAATATGGAACTGTCCACACAAGCGTTATTGTTTGATGCAATCCAAAAAGGGCTAAAGATTGAGATTTTAGATGAACGCGATCAATTTATCAGTCTTCAATTTGGCGATCATTTGGAATATGTGAAAAACGGTAATATGACTTCTCACGATAGCTATATTTCCCCGCTCATCATGGAAAATAAAGTAGTGACGAAGAAAGTCTTAGCAAAAGCTGGATTTAATGTACCGCAAAGTATCGAGTTTACCGATGTGAAAAGTGCGGTCGAAAATTTCCCACTTTTTGAGAATCGAGCCGTCGTGATTAAGCCAAAATCAACGAATTTTGGTTTAGGGATCAGTATTTTCCAACAAAGTGTAACGAATAGAGAAGATTTTGCAAAAGCAGTAGAAATTGCTTTCCGTGAAGATAAAGAAATCATGGTTGAAGATTATCTACAAGGCACAGAATATCGTTTCTTTGTGCTGGGTGATCAAACCTTAGCCGTCTTATTACGCGTTCCAGCAAATGTCATTGGAGATGGTGTACATACCGTTGCTGAATTAGTTGCGGATAAAAATGCTCATCCTTTACGGGGCGATGGCAGTCGTACACCATTGAAAAAAATTACATTAGGGGATATTGAGCAGTTGCAGCTTAAGGAACAAGGCTTAACAGTGGATTCTATTCCAGCGAAAGATCAACTTGTCCAATTACGTGCGAATTCCAATATTAGTACAGGCGGCGATTCTATTGATATGACAGATGAAATGCATGCCAGTTACAAAGAAATTGCGGTAGGGATTAGCAAGGCAATGGGGGCGGCAGTTTGTGGCGTAGACTTAATTATTCCTGATTTGAAACAGCCGGCAGAACCGAGTTTACGTTCGTGGGGTGTGATTGAGGCAAACTTTAATCCTATGATGATGATGCATATTTTTCCATTTAGTGGACAATCTCGACGATTGACAATGAATGTGATTAAGATGCTTTTCCCTGAATTGCCTTAATTTGGTTATCGGGCTTCATCAGTTGGTGAAGCCCGTTTTACATTCATCGTAATTAGGCTAAAATGGAGACAGTATTCACAATTCTAAAACAAAATTTAATGACAACTTTTACCTTAGAACCTCAAGAAAATGATCGTCTGCAATCCCTTTGCGGTGCATTCGATGAAAATATCAAACTGATTGAAAAAGAATTTAACCTCAATATTTCTCGCAATAACTTCACTTTTACCGTGAAATCAAATGATGAAAATCCAAAATCTCACTATGAACAATTAATTGATCGTGCGGCTAAATTAATCCAAACATTATATGTGGAGACTGCACCAATTAAAGGGAAAGTGAAAGAACTTGATTTAGAAGATGTGCATATTGCCTTGCAAGAGAGCAGAATGTTATCGCAAGAGGGAAGTGAGTCACGTAGTGAAAATCACGTCTATAGCACCACAATTAAAACCAAGCGTGGTTTGATTAAACCGCGTGGTGAAAATCAAATTCAATATTTGCATAATATTCTTACGCACGATATTAGTTTTGGGATTGGCCCCGCTGGTACAGGGAAAACCTTTTTAGCCGTAGCTGCGGCAGTTGAAGCATTAGAACGCCAAGAAATTCGTCGCATTTTGCTGACTCGTCCTGCGGTGGAAGCAGGCGAAAAATTGGGTTTCCTGCCCGGTGATTTAGGCCAAAAAATTGAACCTTATTTACGACCACTTTATGATGCGTTATTTGAAATGCTTGGCTTTGAACGTGTACAAAAGTTGATGGAGCGAAATGTGATTGAAATTGCACCATTGGCTTATATGCGTGGTCGCACACTCAATGACAGCTTTATTATTTTAGATGAAAGCCAAAATACGACGGTCGAACAAATGAAAATGTTTTTGACCCGTATTGGTTTTAATTCTAAAGCTGTGATTACAGGGGATGTGACTCAAATCGATTTGCCGCGCAGCACAAAATCGGGTTTACGCCACGCTATGGAAGTGTTAAGTAAAGTATCAGAACTAAGCTTTAACTATTTTGAGAGTAAAGATATTGTGCGACATCCTGTGGTAGCAAAAGTGGTGCAAGCTTACGAAGAATGGGAAGCTCAAGATGAAATTCGCCGTCAAGAAATCGCAGCGCAGCGTCGAGCTGAACGTGAGCAAAAAGTGCGGTCAGAAAATGAAACGTATTTAGGAGAATAGCATGGGCAATATGATTATTGATTTGCAACTGGCCTGTGAAAATACAGAAGGCTTGCCATCAGAAGCGCAAATTCTGCAATGGGCAACCGCCGCAGTGCAACCAGAAAGTGATAATGTCGAAATGACAGTACGTATTGTGGATGAAGCGGAGAGTCATGACTTGAATTTGACTTATCGTGGAAAAGATCGTCCAACCAATGTATTGTCTTTCCCTTTTGAATGTCCTGACGAAGTGGAATTACCGCTGTTGGGCGATTTGGTGATTTGTCGTCAGGTGGTGGAGCGTGAAGCTATCGAGCAAGAAAAGTCTTTAATGGCACATTGGGCGCATATGATTGTACATGGTAGCTTACATTTACTTGGTTACGATCATATTGAAGATGATGAAGCAGAAGAAATGGAAAGTTTAGAAACTGAAATTATGCAGGATTTAGGCTTTGCTGATCCTTACCTTTCCGAAAAATAATGATGATTTGGAGCAATTATGTATAAAGCCGTATTCAGCGATTTTGATGGTACCTTATTAACGTCGGATCATCGAATTTCGCCTAAAACCTTAGATGCACTTCAATGCATTACCAAACAAGGTATTCCATTTACACCAATCTCTGCTCGTTCACCGCTGGGTATTTGGCCTTATGCGAAACTCATTGAAAATTACAACATCATTGTGGCATTCAGTGGTGCCTTGATTTTAGATAAAAACTCTACACCTATTTATTCGGTAAAAATTGATCCCGCTGATATCCAAGCCATTAACAAAGTATTAGCAGATTATCCTGCACTAGGTGTTAATTATTATACTTATGATGATTGTGTCGCTCGCGATTTGAATAATAAATGGGTGATTTATGAACGTAGCGTGACAGGCATTCAGATTGATCCTTATGATGAAAGTGCGGTCTATTCTCCGCATAAAATTCAAATCATTGGTGAAACGGATGAAGTGATTAGTATTGAGCAAGTCTTGAAAGAGAAATTCCCACATTTAAGTATCTGCCGTTCTCATGCGAATTTCCTTGAGGTAATGCATAAGTCAGCGACGAAAGGTAATGCGGTACGTTTTCTTGAAGATTATTTTCATGTGAAGATGGAAGAATGTGTCGCTTTCGGTGATAACTTTAACGATTTAGATATGCTAGAAAGCGTGGGATTAGGCGTTGCAATGGGCAATGCACCGGATGAGATTAAACAGGCCGCGAATCGTATCACCGCTTCGCATAATGATGATGGGATAGCATTGATATTGAACGAAATCTTTCCTGAATAAATAAAAGGCGCTTTTTATGAAAAAGCGCCTTATTCATTATAGTGTGGCTAACGCAGCTTCATAATTTGGCTCATCTTTAATTTCAGACACCAATTCACTATGTAACACGTTATTGTTTTCATCTAAGACAATCACTGAACGAGCAGTCAAGCCCGCGATTGGACCAGTTGTGATATTTACCCCTAAGTTTTCATGGACTTCTTTATGACGGAAAGTAGAAAGAGTTTCTACGCTCTCAATACCTTCCGCACCGCAGAATCGTGCTTGTGCAAAAGGTAAATCAGCTGAAATGCAAAGTACCACAGCATTTTTTAAATTAGCTGCTTGTTGATTGAATTTGCGAACAGAAGTTGCACATACACCTGTATCAATACTTGGGAAAATATTTAAAACTTTGCGTTTTCCTGCATAAGTATCAAGCGTGACGTCAGTGAGTTCTTTATTGGTGAGCGTAAGTGCGGTCACTTTCTCTCCTTTTTGGGGAAAGTTGCCGCTTACTTCAATGGGATTACCCATCATTGTTACTTGAGTCATAAAAGCTCCTATTTTTCATTTCCTAAATTAAGCACTTTAACGAGTGCAGTAAAAAATTTGTCATTTTCTTGTGGTAAGCCAATACTGATGCGTAAGTGGTTTGGCATGCCATAACCAGCAATAGGACGCACAATGACGCCTTCACGTAATAATGCATCATAAATTGGTGCGGCCGGTTGTTTAAAATCAATGGTAATAAAGTTACCTTTAGATGGAATAAAGTCTAAACCATATTGTTGGCAGAAGGCCTCATAACGTTTCATTTCTTGGCGATTATTCTCAGCCACTTTTTCGACAAAGGCATCATCGTTCATCACCGCAATCGCACTGGTCAAAGCAAGACTATTACAGTTAAATGGCTGACGAACACGATTTAATAAATCTGCAATTTCAGGATTAGAGACCGCGTAGCCAATACGTAAACCCGCAAGTCCATAAGCTTTCGATAGTGAGCGTGAAACGATAAGATTCGGGTATTTTTCCAGTAATGCAAAAGAATTAACGCGTTCGCTTGGATGAGTAAATTCAGTATAAGCCTCATCTAATACCACGATCACATTTTCAGGCACTTTGGCTAAGAAGGCATCCAATTCTGCTTCCGTTAAGAAATTCCCAGTTGGATTGTTTGGATTGGCAATAAAAATCAGCTTGGTTTTATCTGAAAGTGCGGTCAAAAATCCGTTTAAATCATGCCCCCAATTCTTAGCTGGAATTTCTTTTGCGACGGCATTAATGGCTTTGGTCACTAAAGGGTAAACAATAAAAGCATATTGTGAATAAATCACTTCATCATGCTCACCCGCAAAGGTATGAGCAAAGAGCTCTAATAAATCGTTAGAACCATTGCCAAGGGTGATCTGGTTTGGTTGCACACCAAATTTTTTTGCAATAGCCGTTTTAAGTTCAAAACCATTCGCATCAGGATAACGAGTTAAATGATCAAGTTGGGCTTGAATGGCTTTTTTCGCACTTTCAGGAAAACCGAAAGGGTTTTCATTTGAGGCAAGTTTAACGATATTAGTAATGCCTAATTCGCGTTCGAGTTCTTCGATTGGTTTCCCCGCTTGATAAGGCGAAAGAGATTTTACGCCTTGATTGGCGACGTTGATGTATTGCATATGATTTCCTTATAAAAACGAGCGGGCCTTTCAGCCCGCACGTTGAGTTTAATGAATCAGATAATTAGCTATTTTCAGCTTCAAATTTTTTCATGAATTCAATGAGTGCTTGTACACCCTCTAATGGCATCGCATTATAGATAGAGGCACGCATGCCACCTAGCACTTTGTGGCCTTTTAAGGCTTGAAGACCGGCAGCTGTAGATTCTGCGACAAATTTAGCATCAAGTTCAGGATTGCCTGTCACAAATGTGACATTCATGGTTGAACGGTTTTCTTTAGCTACAACGTTACGATAGAGTTTACTGCTATCAATGTAGTCATAAAGGGTTTGTGCTTTCACTGTGTTACGTTTTGCAATTTCTTTTAAGCCACCGATTGCTTGAATATGTTTGAAGACCAATGAACAGAGATACCACGCAAAGGTTGGTGGGGTATTGATCATGGAGTCTGCATCACGTTGTGTGGCATAGTTCCAAATTGATGGCGTTGCTTGGCGTGCATGACCAATTAAATCATCGCGAATAATGACGAGTGTAATCCCTGCCGGACCAAGATTTTTTTGTGCACCGGCATAAATAACACCAAATTTGCTAATATCAATTTCACGAGAAAGGATATTAGATGACATATCTGCCACGAGAACAGCATTGCCCACATTTGGTACATCAAAAATTTCCACACCACTGATGGTTTCATTTGGACAATAGTGAACGTAATCGTATTGTTCAGCGATTTCGCTGAAATCAAGATTGGTGATGTGTGTATGCTCACCATTTTCCACAATGGTAATTTCATCAATTTCAGCAAAGTTACGCGCTTCTTTCGCTGCAGTTGCAGACCAGTGGCCGCTATTTAAGTAAAGCACTTTGCCTTTCTCACCGATTAAGTTCATCGGTAATGCCGCAAATTGACCTCGAGCCCCACCTTGTAGGAATAACACACGATAGTTATCTGGAATGTGATACACCTCACGTAGATCTTTTTCTGCTTGAGCAATCAATTCCATAAAATATTTGCCACGGTGACTGACTTCCATTACAGATACACCTTGACCAAGCCAGTTGGTTAGCTCCGCTTGTGCTTTTTGTAGGACCTCAGGAAAAATCATGGCTGGACCAGCGCTAAAATTAAAGACTTTTGACATTGTGTTTCCTTATTTTATTTTGAATGGATTCTTCATTTTTACCACTACCGAATAGGATAATCAACTAAATCAAACAGTTTTTTGATCTAATCTATCAATTTAAATTTAAGCTTTTGACGGGGACGAAAAAAAAGGCTACATTACTCGAAGTTTGTTTTTAACTTTGAGAGAGTAGATCATGGGAAATGTAAGTAAATCCTTCCAAGAAGTATTAGAGTATGTGCGTTTATATCGTTTAAAAAATAAACTTAAGCGCGATATTGAAGACAACAACCGCAAAATTCGTGATAACCAAAAACGTGTCTTATTGTTAGATAACTTAAATCAATATATTCGTGATGATATGAGCATTGAAGATGTTCGTGCGATTATCGAAAATATGCGTGATGATTATGAAGGCCGTGTGGATGAGTACAACATTCGCAATGCGGAACTTTCAACTCTACGCCGTGAAACGAGCAATAAGATGAAAGAACAGAAAAAAGCGCATGCGAAATTAGTGAAAGACTCATCAAATAAAATCACATTATAAACCCTCAAAATAAATGACCGCACTTTATCGAAGTGCGGTCATTTTTTATGGTATTTTTAGAATGAGCTATAAATGATTAAACATCATAGGTGCCCATTACCACTGCTTGATCTAGAATATGCCCTTGCATCGCAAAATGCAGATCATTAAAACGGAATCCCGGTTTGAGGTTTAGTTTGGTATCGAGTGCATACACAATAAGTTCATAGCGGTGTAAACAGTTTGGTGGTGCCATACCGCCATAGAATGAGGCTTCTTGAATATCAAATTGACCTAATTTACTTGCCCAAGTATTTGCACCTTGTACATAATCTGTTGCGGTTTGGCTTTCATTTTCTTGGATAACGGTACGTTCAAGATCCGCAATAAGCCAATGAATCCACACAAAGCCACTCGCCGTAATTGCGTCTTTATCTTCTAAGACAACTGCAAAGGATTTAGTGCCTTGAGGGGTATCGTGAATTTCAAACGGAATAGAGTAGGTCGGCATACCATTTGGGCTAAATTGTGTGCCGCGTTTACCATATTTGTCTTCAAAGGCACCATTTTGAATAGCTGAACTGGTTACAAACATTGTTTTCTCCTTAATTTCTCACGGAATACACTTTAAATTTGGTGGTTTGAGCAAGGACTTCAAATTTCCCGAAATGTTGTGCTAATAAATCGGGATAGGGTAGAAATGCATTAGCAACGATACGCAGTTCTCCGCCTGCCGTTAAATGCCATTTTGCTTGTTGAATAAGTTCTTTCACCGCACGATAATCGGTATCAACTCCATCGTGGAAAGGCGGGTTTGAAATAATCAGATCAAATTTTCCCTCAATGTGGGAAAACACATCACTTGCGACAACCTGACCTTCAAGCTGATTTTCAGCAAGCGTTTGACGAGCAGATTGAATTGCCATTGCATGAATATCAGTCATTGTGACATCCGCTTTAGGATGATGTTTTTTGATCATGGAAGCAATGACACCCGCCCCGCAACCAACATCTAATACTTTGCCTTGAATTGGCGATGTCAAGGTAGAAAGTAGAAGTGACGTTCCATTATCAAGTTCATTGGCACTGAATACACCCGGCAAGCTGTAAATACGGAGATCGCCTAATACATTATTTTGGTAGCATTTCCAATAAGATTGAAGAGCAAAGTGCGGTTGTTTTTGTAAGGAAAAATGGTATAAACCGCAACGACGCGCTGAGTCTATTTTGCCAATTTCACCATAAGGTTCAAGCAGTTTTTCAGCAGAACGGACACCACAACGATTTTCACCGATAATCAACACTTCTTGGCCAATTTTACTTTTGGCGAGTAGTTGCATCAGCTGAAAATTCACTTCTTGTTTATTCTTCGTCCAATAATAAATAATCAAATCGGCTTGCGGCTGAAATTCAACCTCAAAATTGACCGCACGTTGGGTTTTGGCATAATCAAAATACCAACTCCAAACCTGCACAGATTGGCAATGTTTTTGCAATATTTGAGGAAAATCATCATTAATGCCGCCGGCAAGAAGAATTGATTTACCGCTAAAAAGGCGAAGATGGCGTTGTAAAACTTCGCTTTCAAGAGAAATCACGCTTTAAATCCTGTGGGTTATTGGTTAAAATTACGCGTTATTCTAGCAAAAGAAAACGATTTAAACGTATTTATTAAGGAATTATTTATGAAAAAAATCATCACAGCAGTCGCAATGGCAAGTTTATTGTCCGGCTGTCAATTAATCGAACAACTTCAAGGTAGCAAACAAAAAACTTCAACCCTACCAACAAACTCAACAGTTGAATTACCTGCGGCACAAGCGCAAAGCTTAGATGCTCAGTTTGAGCGCATGAAAAAAGGTAATCAAGAAGTGACATTCAACGGCGAGAAATTCTATAAACAAACAAAAGCCTTTGATAAATCAGAAGATCCGCGTTTCATAAGTGGAGCATCTAGTGTAGATCGTAGTAACCGTAAATTCATTATGAGTGAAACCTATTATTTAAAAGATGTTTCACACATTCTAGCACTGACCACTAAATACCTTGATGAAACTAAGAAAGTGTGTGATTTAAAAACGATTGGTAACGCTTCAGATGCTTATTATGCCTGTGATGGTAACGATTTCCAACGCCTTGTTGCCGTGGTTTATCAAGCGAAAAACATTCTTTCTTTCCGTAGCTTAAAAGCGTATCAAGAAAAACCAACAGATGCGCAAGAAAAAGCAATTGTTAAAGGTTTAAGAGATTATCCGCTAGATACTATCGCTCGTTAATCTATGGATAGACGCAATCTTCTTTTAAATGAAATGGGAATAACCCGTTGGCAGCTCTATCGCCCAGAAGTATTGCAAGGGGCGGTAGGTGTGAGTGTTTCAGAACAAGTGAAATTTATTGTGGTGGTCAATGATAATCTCTCAAGTTCACCGCTTTTTGCAGATATTCGACTTGCGCTAGAGCTCAAAAAAGAAGATTGCCTTTGCTTAAATTTTGATCAAATTCAACATATCACGTTACAACATTCTGTACGGTATTGGTTATTGGCTGAAAATGCTGATGAAATCGACCGCACTTTGCCTTATTGCCTAAATGCAGAGCGAGTTTATCGCTCTATTGATTGGCAACAATTCCAGCAAGATAGCCAAGCTAAACGTGAGCTTTGGCAACAAATCCAACAAATTTAATCATTATGGCTTCTCTTTTTCCTATTGAAGAATGCGATATGGCTCGCTTATATGAAATTGAACAAGCAGCACATCTTGTGCCTTGGTCATTGGGAACATTGAAAAATAATGTCGGCGAGCGTTATCTCAATTTGAAATTAGTGGAAAAGGAGCAAGTGCTGGGTTTTGCTATTTGCCAAATGGTATTAGATGAAGCGACATTATTTAATATTGCGATTGACCCCGCTCAACAAGGAAAGGGCTATGGTTCGTTTTTATTGCAAGGTTTAATGGATAAGCTTAAAGAGAAAGGTATTCAAACCCTTTGGCTTGAAGTGCGTGAATCGAATCCTGCTCGATTCCTTTATGAAAAGTTGGGATTTAATGAGGTTGATATTCGTAAGAATTATTATCCCAAACCAGATGGTGGACGAGAAAATGCTGTCGTGATGGCATGTTATCTCTAGAATGAAAAAGTGCGGTCAATTTTGACCGCACTTTGTTTATCTGAAAAATAAGACATTACACTTCTTCTGCTGGGAAGACAAATGGATTTAATCCACTGCGTGCGAAGCCTTTTTCTTCCATTTCAATATCTAAGAAAATTGATGCTAAATCATCGGCTACCGCTTCAACATTCGGATCTTTTTCTTGGAACATGATTTTTAAGTAGCTTTGGCAATCGCCACAGGTTTCAGCACGAATGAGTGCAAGCTCTTCATTTAATGACCACATTTCAAGATTTTTGTGTTCATTGCAGTTTGTGCATTGTGCGCGCACTAAATTCCACTCACTTTCACAGAGATTGCAGTGCAAATAGCGTAAACCTTGTGATGTGCCGATATGCACCACACTTGCAACAGGAGCAGAACCACAAACAGGGCAGTAATGTAGGTTATCTGTGCCTTCTTGGCGGCTGTTATGAGGAATTTGTTGAGCCAGTTGTAGCCAATAAAGAGAAAGCGCAGCCCAAATAAAGACAGCTTTATCGGTGCTCACCAAATTAAATTCTTGGCTTAAAAGATGGCTAGCCATTTCTTCAAGCTCTTTATCAGAGGCTTTTTCAAGATTCTCAATCGTAGCAAGAACCTGTTCATTTGCTTTTGGTTTAATGCTATCTAAAATTTCTTTGAGATATTCAATCCAAATGCTTGAGCGTTTAAATGTTTTAGTATTTAATGGTTCAAGTTCATTTAAATTATCGAAATGCTGTTTTTCTAATGGATTTTTTTCAAATACGCTTAATTGGCTTTCCACAACATCTGCAGCAAAGAGTAAATAATCAGCCAATGGATGATCTTTCGCTAATTCTCTTAAACGTTTTGCACGACGTTGATAAAGATTTTTAGGGTTAGCAAATAGCACAGGCGGAATATCATATGAATTCGTTTTTTGTTTGATTTCGTCTGCAGATAAGATTTTGATACTCATAATAGTCTCTTAAGTATTGATAAGAAAAAGTGCGGTCATTTTAACCGCACTTTTTGATTTTAGCCATTGATACCTTTGAACAATGCTTTGGTTTTTACTTTTTTACCTTCAGCTTCGTTTTTAAGATCTTCTTCTAGCTTAGGAAGTACTTCGTCGTTATACCATTTAGGGTGGTGTTTTTTCGCCCAGCGAACGGTTACCCAACCTTCCACGATACCACGAATGGAGCCTTTCACCCAGAATGCCATGTACATGTGTACCAAGATACCGGTGAACAACATGAATGCACTTAGTGAGTGAAGTAAAATCGCAAAACGCAACACTGGGATAGAGAAGTAGTGTGAGAAATATTGACGCCACATAATGATGCCGGTTACAAGCAAGGTAACCATCGCCAAGTTCAATGTCCAGAATAACATTTTTTGACCAAGGTTATACTTACCGTTATAAGCAACAGCGTGTTCATTTCCTTTCAATACTTCAAGCATGCCTTTTAACCAGCGGATATCGTTTTTCTCTGGAATGTTGTGATCCCAGTAAAGATAGCCAAGGAAAATAAAGGCAACGAACATAATGATACCGGTGAACGGGTGAATTGCTCGTGCCAGTTGCGGGGTACCTAAAATCTCAGTTAACCACGCAAAATCTGGGAAGAAGAAAGCCACACCAGTGAACATCGTCATAAAGAAGCAGATTACGAGTAGCCAGTGGCTAAAACGAGCAGGCGTTCTATGACGAATGATTCGAGTATCATTGCTAATCTCAATCTTACTCATCTCTGCCCCCTTTTTTATCTTCTTCTTCAAATTCATGGTGATGATCTTCTACGTCTTCTTCAACGTTTGGCCCCACAGCTAAGTAGTGAGCGATTTCAGCAAGTGCTAGACCACCCATTGCTACAGCCGCCACTGGTTTCAAGACATCTTTCCAAAGGGTGACGGTGAGGTCAACTTTTGGATCTTTTGGAAGACCAGAATAAAGCTCAGGTTTATCCGCATGGTGTAATACATACATTACGTGTGTACCACCTACGCCTTCAGGGTCGTAGATGCCCGCGTTTTCGTAACCACGCGCTTTTAAGTCAGCAACACGTTGTTCTGCGTAGAGTTTCATTTCTTCTTTAGAACCGAAACGAATTGCACCGGTTGGACAGGTTTTCACGCAAGCCGGTTCTTGGCCTACAGAAACACGATCCACACAAAGGGTACATTTATACACACGATTGTCGTCTGGGTTCATACGTGGAATGTTGAACGGACAACCTGCAATACAGTAACCACAACCGATACATTTATCAGATTGGAAATCCACGATACCGTTCGCATATTGGATGATTGCACCTGGTGCAGGACAAGCTTTTAAACAGCCTGGTTCTGAACAGTGCATACAACCATCTTTACGGATTAACCATTCTAAACGATCATTTTCTTCTACTTCGTTAAAGCGCATCACAGTCCATGCTTTTGCGTTGAGATCTACTGGGTTATCGTAGATCCCCACACATTGAGCATTAACATCAGAACGGATGTCATTCCACTCTGAACAGCCCACCTGACAGGCTTTACAACCGATACAGGTGGATACGTCGATTAATTTTGCTACTTCAACTTTATGATCACGCGCTTGAGGTGCTGGTGTTAAACCAGACGTAGCGGAGACCTTGATAATGTCTTGCGATTGAACGCCTTGACCACTCCCTGCCATATTATGCCTCCGCTTTCTCAATGTTTACCAAGAATGTTTTATATTCTGGTGTTTGAGTGACTGCTTCACCCCAAGATGGTGTTAAGGTGTTGGTGGAGAAACCACGATTACCTTTACCATTTAAGGCTTTCATATTCCAGTGAATTGGAAGACCCACGTGATGTACGGTACGTCCGTCGACTTCTAAGTCTTTCAAACGTTTTGTTACTACTGCAACGGCTTTAATGTAGCCACGGCGAGAAGTAATTTTCACCATATCACCTTTTTGGATGCCTTTTTCTGCTGCTAATTTCTCACCAATTTCCACGAATTGTTGTGGTTGAGCGATGATATTTAACGCAGATTGAGCCGTCCAACTGTGGAAGTGCTCGGTCAAACGATAAGTCGTTGCCACATACGGGAAGTCTTTATTTGAGCCAATAAATTCGCGGTCTTCTTTATAGATACGAACTGTCGGATCAGAGACTACACTTGGGTGTAGTGGGTTAGTGTCAATCGGACTTTCAATTGGTTCATAGTGTTCAGGTAATGGACCCGTTGTAATTTTATCTACAGCGAATAAACGACCTACACCTTCTGCAGACATAATAAATGGACCTGCATCAGAACCTGGTGGTTGCGTACCATAGTCAGCTACATCTAACCAGTTCCAGTTTTTACCGTTCCATTTGATTAATTGACGGTGTTTATCCCAAGGATTACCGTTAATATCAAGTGAAGCACGGCTGTAAAGGATACGACGGTTTGCCGGCCATGCGAAGCCCCAACCTAATGTACAACCTAAACCTGATGGGTCAGAGTTGTCACGGTTTGCAGTTTGGTTACCTTTTTCAGTCCATTGACCCACATAGATCCAGTTACCTGATGAAGTTGTACCATCATCACGTAAGTGAGCGAATCCGTTAAGTAATTGACCTTTTTTATACATGACGTTGCCATCTGCATCGAGAAGATCAGCAAGTGCGTAACCATTCAATTCTTTTGCTAATTCTACAGAATTTGGTGAATGCGGTTGAGCATAGTTCCAAGTCATTGCTTCGAAAGATTCGATACCACGACCACCTTCTTTTTGATAAAGGTGATGCATTTCTTCACGAATCATAGAAAGAATTTCAACATCTGGTAACGCTTCACCTGGTTGGTCACAGCCTTTCCAGTGCCATTGTGCCCAACGACCAGAGTTAGCAATAGAACCATCTTCTTCTGCGAAACAGGTGGTTGGTAAACGGAATACTTCAGTTTGAATATCTGCTGGATTTACATTGTTTGATTCACCAAAGTTTTTCCAGAATTCAGAAGATTCAGTTTGAAGTGGATCCATTACGATTAAGAATTTCAATTTGCTCATACCCGCAACAGTTTTGTTTTTGTTCGGTAATGAGTTTAATACGTTGAAACCTTGTAAAATCCAACCGTTCAATTTGCCATCATTCATTAACTTAACATGAGTGATAGGGTCGTATAAGCGGTCTGCTTTTGGTAAGAAATCGAAACCCCAACCATTTTCTTTGGTTGCTTTATCACCATAGAACGTTTTCATCATACTGACGAAGAACTTCGACGTATTACGATAGTAGTTTGTTTGGTTTGGTACGATATCTTTTGGTGTAATCGCATTAATGTATTGTTCGTAAGAGCTATCTTTGTCATTCGGCAAACGCATATAACCAGGTAAAGACATTGGCAATAAGCCCATATCAGTTGTACCTTGAACGTTTGAGTGTCCACGTAATGCATTAATACCGCCACCTGGCATCCCCATATTACCTAAGAGTAATTGGATCATCGCCATTGAGCGAATGTTTTGTGTACCGATTGTGTGCTCAGTAAAGCCTAACGCATACAAGTGCGTCATAGTTTTATTCGGTGCAGAGGTTTTACCAATTTCTTCACAGATTTGTAAGAAGAGTTTTTGTTTTACACCTGTGATACGTTCAACCATTTCTGGGGTATAGCGAGAAACGTGATCTTTCAAGATATTAATCACACAGCGTGGATCTTGTAAGGTCATATCACGTTTAGCAAAACCATTCTCATCAAATTGATAATTCCATTTTGATTTATCGTAAGCACGTTTTTCTTCATCAAAACCTACGAATAAACCATCTTCAAATTTGAAGCCTTCATCAACTAAGAATGAAGCATTGGTATAGTGTTTAACGTATTCGTGTTGAATTTGATTCGTTTCCAATAAGTAACGGATCACACCCATTAAGAATGCGATATCAGAACCGGAACGAATTGGCGCATGAAGGTCAGCTACAGAAGCTGTACGGTTAAAGCGAGGGTCAACCACGATGATTTTCGCACCGTTTTTCTTCGCTTCGATCGCCCAACGGAAGCCAACAGGGTGAGCTTCAGCAGGGTTACCACCTTGAACAAGAATAAGATTGGCGTTTTTGATGTCAACCCAGTTGTTTGTCATGGCACCGCGACCAAATGATGGAGCAAGACTTGCTACCGTTGGTCCGTGTCAAGTATTCGCTTGGTTACACATCGGCACCATGCCCAACATCCGCACCCATTTATGAGTAAGAAGTGCGGCCTCGTTGCTCATGGCGGAGGCGGTCATAATACCAGTAGAAGTCCAACGGTTAACGGTTTTGCCACTTGCATCTTTTTCAACAAAGTTAGCATCACGGTCATCTTTAAGTAAACGAGAAACGCGTTTGATTGCTTCTTCCCAAGAAAGACGAACCCATTTGTCAGAACCCGGTGCTCGATATTCAGGGTATAATGCACGGCTTTCACTATTAACATAGTCCAACGCGCCAGCACCTTTAGGACATAATGCCCCACGGCTTACCGGATGGTCTGGGTCACCTTCAAGGTGGAATAATTTAGAACGGGTATTGGTGCCTGTATGGCTGCTTAAAGCATCGTAAGGTTTGCCTGTGCTATATAACAACATACCACAGCTCACTGCACAATATGTACAGGTGTTACGGGATTCAAACGCCCGTAATAATTTGTATTCACGTGGTGCTGCTAAGACCGATGATGGTGCAAAGCCCAACATTGCCGCAGACGTCCCCGCCATACCACCTGCACAGATCTTAAAGAACTTACGTCTAGAGACCTGCATAATCACTCCTTCATAACGGCGAACCGTTAAGATATTCGATAGTATAAATTCGTGTAGATAATTTATTTGATTTCGTTAAAATAACGCATCAACCATTAAATTGATTATAATAATAACCAATTTAAACGGAGCCGATTTTAACTATTTTTTAACCGAAAATCTATAATCAAAACTTGTTATAATCGCTTTAAAACTTGAGACAGATCACAAAATAAACATTTTTTGTTAAAAAAAGTAACATTTTTACAACAGTCATTTTATTGGGAAAAAGTAATGCACTGGATAATCCAAAAAACAATCAATTTTTTTAAAAAAACACCTGAAAACCCAACCGCACTTTTAGTGGAAAAACAAGATAGTTTGGCTGCGGAAGTCCCTGTTTCTCTTGTCTATAATGGTATTGCGCATACCGTCATGATGTGTTCTCCACAAGATTTAGAGGATTTTGCTTTAGGCTTTTCACTCGCAGAAGGTATTATTGAGAAAAAAGCGGATATTTATGGCATTGATGTGGTAGAAGTATGCAATGGTATTGAAGTGCAAATTGAATTGTCTAGCCGTCAATTTGTGGTATTAAAAGATCATCGTCGAACATTAACAGGCAGAACAGGATGTGGCATTTGCGGCACTGAACAAATCTCACAAGTTTATAAAAAATTGCCAAAATTAGACCGCACTTTCCAATTTAATTTAAATTTATTAGATGGCTGTTTAGAACAATTACAAGCCAATCAAGAACTCGGAAAAGAAACAGGAGCAACACATGCAGCGGCCTTTTTTGATTTATCCGGTAATTTACTGGCGATTCGAGAAGATGTAGGGCGACATATAGCGCTAGATAAATTAATCGGCTGGCATGTTAAACAAAATCAACCGCAAGGATTTGTACTTGTTTCAAGTCGAGCCAGTTATGAAATGGTTCAAAAATCGGTAGCTTGTGGTATCGAATTACTTGTTGCGATTTCTGCTGCGACAGATCTTGCTGTCAATATGGCCAAACAACACAATCTTTCCCTTATCGGATTTGCTCGTCCAGGAAAAGCCAATATTTATTCTGGGAAAGAGCGATTGGTTTTAGCTTAGTTTCATATGTTAAAAAAGTGCGGTCAAAACATTCTTATTTTGACCGCACTTTTTTGTTTATTCCTTTTATTCTTTTGGCGATTTGCCCTCTAAGAGTACTTCAGAGACCCAACGTTGGGTCAGGCGTTTGCCTTCTTGATCCGTACCAAATTTCATAAAATCAATATCCACTAGTTTTAATTTGCTAGCCGGTAGGAAACCAGGAGCCGGTTCAGCATGAATATTGGTTGGAAGTTGATAAGAGTCTGATTCTCGCCACGGAATTTCTTGGGCTTCTTTGCTTAGCACGAAATCCATAAACAGTTTGGCATTATTAAGGTTTCTCGAGCCTTTAATGATGCTTGCTCCGCCTAAAGAATAACCTACGCCTTCGCATGGTAAAATGCCTTCAACTGGCGCACCATTTTTCTTCTCACGCAGGTAAACCAGCATAAAACCTAAATCAATCGCTACGGTACCGTTAGCCAAATAGTTGCTCGCAAGACCTGTTTTGGTATGTTGCATGAGATTGGGTTCTAATTTTTTCAAATAATCGAAAGCTTTTTCTTCTCCCCATAATGTGGAAAAAGTACTGATAAGTGAATAACCTGTACCCGAAACGCGAGGATCTGGATATTGAATTTGACCTTGATATTCTGGTTTTATCAGATCTGCATAACATTTTGGTGCAGGAATATTCAATTCTTTCAATTTTTTAGTATTGACCCCAATGCCTAGTTCCATTAAGTAAATAATAGAAGTGAAATTACCACGTTGCTCCATTAAAGATTTAAATTGTGGCATGATGTCTTTTTGTAATGGGGAACGATAGGATTCAAGTAAGCCTAATTCAGCCGCTTGAAGATGAGGTTCAATGGTGCCACCAAACCAGAAATCAGCTTGTGGGTTTTCTTTTTCAGCTTTAATTTTGCCTAATACGACGCCTGTACTATTACGCACAAATTGTGCATCTACATTGTATTTTTTACTAAAGGCTTGCGTGACTTTTTCGCATAGTACGTTTTGTACGCTGCAATAGACGGTAAGTTTTCCTTCAGCCTGTGCGTGAGAAGTGTACGCGAGGGCGGTTAGGGCTGAAAGTGCGGTTAATTTTAGCGTTGTTTTAATTGACATTGTGTTTCCTTTGGGTTCCTTAATTTATAAGTATTGTTAGGGCGGCTAATATTAAGCGGATGGGGGATATTTGTAAATATATTGTTTAAAAGTATAATTCCCACTATAATCCCTGTAAATTTAACCAGATTAAAATAAGAGCAATGGATATTTCAGAATTACTTGATGGCTTGAATGATAAACAACGTGAAGCAGTGGCAGCACCAATTGGTAATTACCTTGTGCTTGCTGGTGCAGGAAGTGGCAAAACTCGCGTACTGACTCACCGTATTGCTTGGTTGATTGCCGTAGAAAGTATTTCTGAAGGCAGCATTATGGCTGTTACTTTTACCAATAAAGCCGCTACTGAAATGCGACATCGTATTCAAGATACTTTATCCAAACATGCTCAATCCAATTTATTTGGCATGTGGATTGGCACATTCCATAGCATTGCCCATCGATTATTACGCGCTCACCATTTAGATGTGAACTTGCCACAAGATTTCCAAATTTTGGATTCTGAAGATCAGCTTCGTTTAGTGAAACGCTTGATGAAATTACACAATTATGATGATAAAGCGTTTCCGCCGAAACAAGCGTGTTGGTATATCAATAATAAAAAAGATGAAGGTTTAAGACCGCAAGATATTAATGATTTTGGTGACCGTCAGGAAAAAGAGTGGATTAAGATTTATCAAATTTATCAAGATACTTGTGATCGTGCGGGCTTGGTGGATTTTGCTGAATTGTTAATTCGTGCGTATGAATTATTTGCTAAAAAGCCCGTGATTTTGCAACGTTATCAGCAACGTTTTCAGCATGTTTTGGTGGATGAGTTTCAAGATACCAATAAAATCCAATATGACTGGATCAAAATTCTTGCCGGTAATACGGGCAAAGTGATGATTGTGGGTGATGATGACCAATCCATTTATGGTTGGCGTGGTGCGCAAGTCGAAAATATTCAAAAATTCCTAAAAGATTTCAATGCTGAAACCATTCGTTTGGAGCAAAACTATCGTTCTACCGGCAATATTCTGAAAAGTGCCAACCAACTGATTTCGAATAATAGTGATCGCCTCGGTAAGAATTTATGGACCGACGGTGAAATGGGCGAGCCAGTGGGTATTTATGCGGCATTTAATGAGTTAGATGAGGCGAAATTTGTGGCTTCTCAAATCCAAAATTGGGTAGATGAAGGTGGGAAATTAGATGATTGTGCTGTTTTATATCGTAGTAATAGCCAATCTCGCGTCATTGAAGAAGCCTTGATTCGTTGCCAAATTCCTTATCGAATTTATGGCGGGATGCGATTCTTTGAACGCCAAGAAATTAAAGATGCGTTGGCATATTTACGTTTAATTAATAATCGTCAAGATGATGCCGCGTTTGAGCGTGTGATTAATACGCCTACGCGTGGTATTGGCGATCGTACTTTAGATGTGTTACGAAATTTAACCCGAGAACGTCAAATTACCTTATGGCAAGCTGTTCAAGTGGCTACACAAGAAAATATGCTAACGGGGCGTGCTTCAACCGCATTACTGCGTTTCCAAGAGTTGATTAATTCTTTACAGGTTGATACAGCCGAAATGCCACTGTTTGCACAAACTGATTTTGTGATTAAACATTCCGGCTTATACGATATGTATAAACAGGAAAAAGGCGAGAAAGGCGAAGTGCGCATTGAAAACTTAGAAGAATTGGTGACGGCAACCCGAGAATTTATCAAACCTGATGAAGCAGAGGATATGACCGAACTTACCGCCTTTTTAACTCATGCTTCTTTAGAAGCTGGAGAAGAGCAGGCTTCGCCGCATCAATCTTGTGTGGAAATGATGACCTTGCACTCTGCAAAAGGCTTGGAGTTCCCGCGAGTATTTATGGTGGGGGTAGAAGAGGGCGTATTCCCAAGTTTCCGTTCATTTGAAGAGCCTGGTCGTTTGGAGGAGGAACGTCGTCTTGCTTATGTGGGCATTACACGATCTAAGCAAAAACTCACCATTTGTTATGCGGAAAGCCGTCGTGTTTATACGAAAGAAGAACGCCATTTGCCTTCACGATTTATCACAGAATTGCCACCAGAGTGTATTCAAGAAATCCGTTTGCGCGGAACGGTGACTCGAGCATTAAACCAAGCGAAAGTAGGAAGTTTAAGCACGAGTTTGCCAGAAAATGAATGGAAAATGGGGCAAAAAGTGAAACATGAAAAGTTTGGTTTTGGCACTGTTATAAATGTTGAAGGCTCAGATAATAACACCCGTTTACAAATTGCTTTCCAAGCTCAAGGCATTAAGTGGCTGATTGCGCATTTGGCAAAATTAGAAAAAGTGCGGTAGAATCGGGAGGATTTTATTGCAACGAGTATGAATATTAGTGTTCATATTCAATATGCCAGTGCGAAAACGTTCGAAGAAACGACAGCACTTTTATCATGTGGGAAGTAGATGTTTAAATTTATTTTAAAACGAATTTTAATGGTGATTCCTACCTTTATCTCCATTACTTTTGTGACTTTTGCTCTCATTCATTTTATTCCGGGGGATCCTGTGGAGATTATGATGGGAGAGCGAGGTTTAACACCCGAAGTTCATCAACAAATGATGAAGCAACTTGGTCTTGATTTACCGTTGTATCAGCAATATTTCAATTATATTGGCAATGTGATACAAGGCGACTTTGGTGAATCATTCCGTACTCGACAATCTGTACTGACTGAGTTTTTTACACTCTTTCCTGCCACGTTTGAATTAGCTTTCTTTGCGCTATTTTGGTCGTTAATTGCGGGTATTACGCTCGGAACGATTGCGGCCGTCAAAAAAGATAGCTGGATTTCTCATACCGTAACAGCCATGTCCTTAACCGGTTATTCCATGCCAATTTTCTGGTGGGGATTAATTTTGATATTATATGTTTCACCTTGGTTTGGTTTGCCACAAGGGGGACGTTTAGAAGACAGTTTCTGGATCGATACGCCAACCGGTTTTATGTTAATCGATACTTGGCTTTCAGGTGTGCCAGGCGCTTTTGAAAATGCAGTTAAGTCATTGATTCTACCAGCTATTGTATTAGGTACTATTCCTCTTGCAGTAATTACTAGAATGACACGTTCTTCAATGTTGGAAGTGTTAGGGGAAGATTATATTCGTACTGCAAAAGCCAAAGGCTTAAGTTATACCCGAATTGTCATTTTTCATGCGCTACGCAATGCGCTTATCCCCGTTGTAACGGTTGTGGGCTTGATTGTAGGACAGTTATTATCTGGTGCGGTGTTGACCGAAACGATTTTCTCATGGCCGGGCATTGGTAAATGGATTATTGATGCTATTACTAATCGCGATTATCCCGTCTTACAAGGCGCTGTGTTGATTATTGCTACAATTATTATTGTGGTGAATTTAACGATCGATTTACTTTATGGCGTGGTAAACCCACGTATTCGCCATCAATAAGAGGAGCCTTATTAATGACGGAACAAACTCTATCTATTGAAAGCTTTGCTCCTCGCACACCGTTGCAGGAATTTTGGTTTTATTTTAAACAAAATAAAGGGGCGGTGATTGGCCTCTCTTTTATTCTTGCTGTGGCATTAATCAGTATTTTTGCCCCTTGGATAGCACCTTTTGATCCTATCGAACAAAATCGTTCAGCTTTATTGTTACCGCCAGCTTGGTATGAAGGTGGTAATTCCGCTTATTTGCTCGGTACAGATGATATTGGTCGAGATATTCTTTCTCGCATTATTTATGGTACGCGCATTTCTGTTTTTGCGGGTTTCATTATTGTGATTTTATCTTGTATTTTAGGGACGAGTCTTGGTTTGCTTGCCGGCTATTATGGCGGGGCATTAGATACATTAATTGTTCGTTTTATTGACATTATGTTGGCTATCCCAAACTTGCTTTTAACCATTGTGGTGGTGTCAATTTTAGAGCCTTCTTTAACGAATGCGACGTTGGCGATTGCCGTGGTATCCATTCCAAGTTATGTGCGTTTAACACGTGCGGCGGTATTAAATGAGAAAAACAGAGATTATGTCACCTCTTCTCGCGTAGCGGGAGCAAGCGTATTACGTTTAATGTTTATTGTGATTTTGCCTAACTGTCTTGCACCGCTTATCGTACAAATGACGATGGGGATTTCTAATGCGATTTTAGAATTAGCGACTTTAGGTTTCTTAGGTATCGGCGCAAAACCACCCACACCTGAATTGGGGACAATGTTATCTGAATCACGTAGCTTTATGCAGGCTGCAAACTGGTTGGTTACTATTCCAGGTTTAGTAATTTTATCGCTTGTTTTAGCATTTAACTTAATGGGTGACGGGTTGCGTGATGCACTCGATCCAAAATTAAAACAATAGGGGGCAGAATGGCATTGTTAGATGTAAAAGAGCTTTCTGTTCACTTTGGTGATGAAAAAGCACCTTTTAAAGCGGTGGATCGCATTAGCTACCAAGTTAATCAAGGCGAAGTGTTAGGTATTGTCGGCGAGTCAGGTTCAGGAAAATCAGTAAGTTCCCTTGCTGTGATGGGCTTAATTGATTTTCCAGGGCGTGTTTCAGCGAAAGGCTTAGAATTTGAAGGAAAAGATCTCTTAAGCTTACCATCAAAAGAAAAGCGGGAATTAGTTGGCGCAGATATTGCCATGATCTTTCAAGATCCGATGACAAGCTTAAACCCGGCTTATACAGTAGGTTTCCAAATTATGGAAGCGATTAAGGCGCATCAAGGCGGCAGTAAAAAAGAACGCCGTAAACGCACCTTAGAGCTATTGCGTTTAGTCGGTATTCCTGATCCTGAATCACGTATTGATGTTTATCCGCATCAGCTTTCTGGCGGAATGAGCCAACGCGTTATGATTGCTATGGCGATTGCATGTAAACCGAGATTGCTCATTGCAGATGAACCAACCACCGCACTGGATGTGACCATTCAAGCTCAAATTGTAGATTTGTTGCTTGAGTTACAGCAAAAAGAATGCATGTCGTTGATTCTGATCACGCACGATCTTGCGTTAGTTGCAGAAGCGGCGCATCGTATTATTGTGATGTATGCAGGACAAGTAGTGGAAGAAGGACGAGCAGAAGATATTTTCCGTGAACCCAAACATCCTTACACTCAAGCGTTATTGCGTTCTTTACCTGAGTTCGCAGAAGGTAAATCTCGTTTGCAATCTTTACCCGGCGTGGTGCCAGGTAAATATGATCGCCCACAAGGTTGTTTGTTAAATCTACGCTGTCCGTATGCGACCGATCTTTGTCGAACTGTGGAACCTGAATTACGCCAAGTAGGGAATAGACAAGTGAAATGTCATACCCCATTAAATGCCCAAGGAGAACCTAGCAATGTCTGATGTCGCACAAGAAAATGCACCATTGCTCAATGCTATTGGGCTGAAAAAATATTATCCTGTCAAAAAAGGGATGTTTGCTAAAACACAGCAAGTGAAAGCATTAGATGGCGTGTCTTTTTCCTTAGAGCGTGGCAAAACCCTTGCCGTGGTAGGGGAGTCAGGTTGTGGTAAATCGACACTTGGTCGTCTTTTGACGATGATAGAAGAACCGACAGAAGGCGAGTTATATTATAACGGACAAAATTTCTTAGAGAATGATCACGAAACGAAAGCATTGCGTCGTCAGAAAATCCAAATCGTGTTTCAAAACCCTTATGCATCACTGAACCCGCGTAAGAAAATTGGCACAATTTTGGAAGAGCCTTTAGTCATTAATACCAATCTATCGGCTAAAGAACGTAAAGAAAAAGTGTTATCCATGATGGCAAAAGTGGGATTGCGTGCTGAGTTTTATGATCGCTATCCACATATGTTTTCGGGAGGACAACGTCAGCGTATCGCGATTGCTCGTGGTCTAATGCTTGATCCTGACGTGGTTGTAGCGGATGAACCGGTTTCAGCCTTAGACGTATCTGTTCGTGCACAAGTGCTGAATTTGATGATGGATTTACAAGCTGAGCTTGGTTTATCTTATGTGTTTATTTCACATGATCTTTCGGTGGTTGAACACATAGCAGATGAAGTGATGGTGATGTATTTAGGTCGTTGTGTTGAAATGGGCACAAAAGAGCAGATCTTTAAAAATCCACAACATCCTTATACGCAAGCTTTGCTTTCAGCGACACCAAGATTGTCACCTGAATTACGTCGTCAACGGATTAAATTAACCGGAGAATTACCAAGTCCAATTAATCCGCCAAAAGGTTGTGCATTTAATCCGCGTTGTTGGAAAGCAACGGATAAATGTCGAAATGAACAGCCTAAATTGGAAAAATATCCTGATGGTAAGCTCATTGCTTGCTTCCATCTCGATTAGAAAAGAGAAAAGAAAATGACCGCACTTGAGTAAGTGCGGTCATTTTTTTAGATGTTTTGATTGCGATAGCGTAAGTTGAATAAGACAAAGATTCCTAGTGCAATAATGGCTAACGCTGCACCACTAAAGCCAATGTATTCAAGCCCTACATGTCGCATAATTTGATTCCCGAAGAGTGCTCCCGCTCCAATTCCCGCATTAAAAATACCCGAGAAAATGGCTGTTGCTACGTCAGTGGCATCGGGGGCAAGTTGCAATACACGCATTTGTAGTGCTAAACCAATGCAGGAAATTCCAATTCCCCAAATAAAGGCTAAGGCAAACATTGTTGCGGTATAGCCAGCTGAAGTAAGCATAAATCCTAAAGAAAGCGCTAATAACAGTATCGCATGGATAATAAATTGTGCGGCACCTAAACGGTATAATCGGTTAAAAATCACACTAGCGGTTACACCTGAAATGCCAAAGACCAAGAGAATCATAGTGGCGAGATTAGGATCCATATGTCCGATTTGAATCATAAATGGCTCAATGTAGGTGTAGGCTGTAAAGTGGGCCGAAACAATAATTACCGTGGTTGCATAAAGTCCAATTAATAGTGGACGTTTAGCCAAAATAGGCAAACTTGAAACTGACCCAGCATTTTTACTCGGTAATGTTGGTAATAAGCGAATAATTAAGAACATTATCACCAAAGCTAATATACCAATAATCGAAAAGGTAATGCGCCATCCCACAAGTTGACCGACTAGTCGTCCTAGTGGCAAACCGAGAATTGTAGCCAGTGATGTGCCAATGGCTAACATACCAATTGCTTGTGTCTTTTTATTTTTAGGTGCAACACGCATCACTAAAGAAGCGGTGATGGACCAGAATACGGAATGGGCCACCGCGATACACATACGGGCAATAAGAAGAATCCAATAATTCCATGCAATTACGGAAAGAATATGTCCGATGATAAAAATGATGAAAAGCTTAACGAGTAAGCTTTTACGTTCCATTTTACCTGTGGCAAGCATTGCAGGCAGGGACATAATAAGCACTGTCCAGGCATAAACGGTCATCATTAAGCCGACATCAGAGGTTTGCATATTAAAGCTTTGTCCGATATCGGTGAGTAAAGCAACAGGTACAAATTCCGTGGTATTAAAAATAAAAGCGGCGCAAGCCATGATAACTACGCGCCAAAATTGAGTTTTTTCTGCTTTTTGGTAAAACGACATTATTTTAATTTCTCTTTAATTAATTCTTTCAATTGATGACGAAAGTTTTGGTCAATATTGACCTTATACTGTGGTGAGTAGCAACTATCGAAAAAGCGAATAGGTAATACTAATTTTTTGTATTTTTCGTTAGTAGATCTTAAGGTTAAATTGACGTCACATTGTACATTATCTAAATCAATGGCTCCAGAACCCTCACCTAAAAGTGCGGTTGTTTTTAATCTTATTTTATCCACTGTGAGTAAGTGGTTTTCAAATAAAAGATGTGACTCAAGACGCTCGTAAGGGGTGTTCATATTTCTACTGGCGGTTAAATCACTGTTGTAGTTAATTGGTAAATACTGTGCCGCCATATCCAATAAATTTAATCCTAAAAGTTCACCATTTTGAGCATCGAAACTAAATTCTCCTTTGGTGAGTCCAGAATTGGTTAGCGCGAGTTGGATATTAAAATCAGCATTACCGGTTAATGTATTGGGAACATTCAGTAAGGCGGTGATCTGTGTCATTGGGAAATTTTTACCGGAAAAATTGACCGCACTTTGTTGCTCTTTATGACTAAATTTAAAAGTGGCTAAACAATGTTGGCAATCTGGCTGTAAATAGGCATTGACTGTTTTAACTGGTTTTGAGAAATCAACGTAAGTTTCAATGTAACCCAGTGGTTGTTGATTTAAACGGGAATTGACAAATTGAATCAAATTTTTGCCTTGATGATTTAGGTTAATATTTCCTTTACTAAAGGTAAATTGATATTTTGTATTGGTACCATAAATCGGTTTATCAAGCTCAATAGTAATAGCACTTTCGCCTTTAAACGCAATGTTTTGGTTAAAAATATTTTTAAGTGAAAAATCAGTAAAACGACCATGAATATTGGCATGGTTTGCAGCTTGTTCACTCAATTTGAAATGAGTGATTTGAATTTCTTCTAAAATTGGCTGACCTGAAAAAAGCGGGAAGAGCGCAAATTTAGCTTCAAGGTTTTTAGCCGAAAGTTGATGGTATTTCACCTCAGATAAATTCACCGTTGGCTGTGGTAGAAGGGTTATCGAAAAATCATTCACTTGAATGTCATATTGCGATAAATGATCGGCAATACTATTTTTCAGTTGATTAAGTTGAATGTAGAAAAAAGCAAAGATCGCAAACAGCACGATCAACAGGCTAATTGCGATCTTTTTCATTGATTAATCCTCATTAATTCGGCTAGCCACCGCATTTTGCTGATGTTTATATTTGGCATCTTTACGGCTGGTGTAAGGGCGAGCAGCTGGGCCACTTAATACTTCAAAACTCAATGCACCAATCACCATATTGGGACGCAATGCTAAAGGTAATTTGCCTGAGTTGTAGAATTCCAACACAATTTTACCTTCCCAACCTGGATCAATACGATGAGCGGTAACATGTACCATTAAGCCTAAACGAGCAAGTGAAGAGCGACCATCTAACCAACCGATAATATTGGCAGGGAGTTTCACAGATTCTAATGTGGTCGCTAATGCCAACATGCCTGGGTGTAGGAAGAAGGCTTCATCATCACCGATAATAATTTCATCACTCATCACGGATTCAAGTTGAGCAGAGACTTCTTCTTTCGGGCCACTTAAATCAATATATGGTGCTGAATGTTCACGAAATACGCGAAATGAATTGCCTAAACGCACATCAATGGTTGCACCATTGATTTTGTCATTTTCAGGACGAGGCGTTAAAGAAATAATGCCATCATCTAGATAGCGTTCGATATCGGTATCGCAAAGACGCATGATTTTTCCTATTTTTGGTTCAATAAATGAAGAATTTGAGCTTTTAACATATTAATCGCAATACGGTTTTTACCACCGCGAGGAATCACAATATCCGCATATTGTTTTGATGGCTCGATAAATTGCAAGAACATTGGACGAACAGTTGCGCGGTATTGATCAATAACAGATTGTAATGAACGGCCACGTTCTTCCATATCACGTTGTAAACGGCGGATAAAACAAATATCTAATGGGGTATCCACGAAGACAGAAATATCGGCTAATTGGCGAACTCGCTCATCAGTGAGCAATAAGATGCCTTCTAAAATCACAATTTTTTTCGGGGTGAAGTGTTTGGTTTCGCCTGTTCTGGTGTGATCAACATAACTATAGACAGGAATATCTACGGCGGTTCCGTTTTTTAAGTCTTTTAAGTGTTGAATGAGTAAATCTCTATCCATTGAATTGGGATGGTCATAGTTTGTTTTTATGCGCTCACTCATCTCTAAATGGCTTTGATCTTTATAGTAGCTGTCTTCAGCAATAATCCCAATTTCTTGGCATCCTAATTCGTTGCAAAGTTCTTTATGAACAGTAGAAGCGATGGAACTTTTGCCTGAAGCGGATGCACCCGTGATGGCGATGATAATACAAGATGAGTTTGACATGGGACGTCCTCAAAAACGGAAGGTAAAAATTACTGGGATTATAAAGAAAAATCAGCTTAAATTCACCTTTCTTTCTTTTTTTATTTTAATTTTTTAAATTTGTGAAGTACTTCACGGAAATTTTTTTCGTTTTCGCTTACGATGTGCTCGTTTTTATTATTTCATCAGTGTTATTTATGAGGAGTGTACGATGAAAATGAATAAAATTTCTCTCTCCATTTCAACCGCACTTTTAGCCGCAGGCTTCATGACATCATCAGCTGTTAATGCTCAAGGGCGTTTGGTGGTGTATTGTAGTGCGACCAACATTCTTTGTGAAACGACAACGAAAGCGTTTGGCGAAAAATATGATGTGAAAACCTCATTTATTCGCAACGGTTCAGGCAGTACTTTTGCAAAAGTTGAAGCAGAAAAAAATAACCCGCAAGCAGACGTATGGTTTGGTGGTACATTCGACCCTCAAGCACAAGCGGCTGAATTAGGCTTAATCGAACCTTATAAATCTAAACACATTGATGAAATCGTAGAACGTTTCCGTGATCCAGCGAAAACCAAAGGACATTACGTATCCGCTATTTACATGGGGATCTTAGGTTTTGGTGTGAATACCGAACGTTTAGCAAAATTAGGTATTAAAGAAGTACCAAAATGCTGGAAAGATTTAACCGATCCTCGCTTAAAAGGTGAAGTTCAAATTGCTGACCCACAAAGTGCGGGTACAGCTTACACCGCGTTGGCTACTTTCGTTCAACTTTGGGGCGAAGATAAAGCGTTTGATTTCTTAAAAGCATTACATCCAAACGTATCGCAATACACTAAATCAGGTGTAACCCCATCTCGTAATGCTGCACGTGGTGAAACGGCAGTTGGTATCGGTTTCTTACACGATTATGCACTTGAAAAACGTCAAGGCGCACCATTGGAATTAGTCGTGCCTTGTGAAGGTACCGGCTATGAGTTAGGTGGCGTAAGTATCTTAAAAGGTGCGCGTAACATCGATAACGCAAAATTATTCGTGGATTGGGCATTATCTAAAGAAGGTCAAGAGTTAGCGTGGAAACAAGGTGACTCTTTACAAATCTTAACGAACACCACCGCGGAACAATCGCCAACAGCGTTTGATCCAAACAAACTTAACCTGATCAATTATGACTTTGAAAAATACGGTGCAACCGAACAACGCAAAGCCTTAATTGAAAAATGGGTTCAAGACGTTAAATTAGCGAAATAGTACTTAAAGTGCGGTTGAAAAACATTGAGATTTTTTACCGCACTTTTGCCATTTTAGCTCCACTAAATAGTTTTTTACGTGGGTTTCTACGATGAGCGTCTAGGCTCATCTTATTTTATAAACACAGGAGTGAACCAATGAAAATGTCTAACGTTGCTTTAGCACTTTCTGGTGTTGTATTTGGTGGCGTGTTACTGAGCTCTCACGCATCAGCAGCAGGCCGTTTAGTTGTTTATTGTAGTGCACAAAACACGATGTGCGAGCAAGAGACCATGGCTTTCGAGAAAAAATACGGTATCAAAACCAGTTTTATTCGTGGTGGCACAGGCACAATTTTAGCCAAAATTGATGCAGAAAAAGACAACCCTCAAGGGGATGTATGGTATGGCGGTACGCTTGATCCTCATTCTCAAGCGGGTGAAATGGGCTTACTTGAAGCGTATAAGTCACCAAATCTCGCACAAATTCCTGAACAGTTTAGAGATCCCGCTAAAATTAAGGGAAACTATTCCTCCGCAATTTATCTCGGTGTATTAGGCTTTGGTATCAATCCTGAACGTTTGAAAAAACTTAATTTACCGACACCAAAATGTTGGAAAGATCTAGCCGATCCAGCTTATCGTAATGAGATCCAAGCGGCAGATCCACAAAGTTCTGGAACAGGTTATACTCAGTTAGCGACCTATATCCAACTTTGGGGGGAGGATGAAGCGTTCAAATATCTCAAAGAACTCAATAAAAACGTTTCCCAATATACCAAATCTGGTAACACAGCAACCCGTAATACGGCACGTGGTGAAACTGCAATCGGAATAGGTTTTTTACATGAATATTCTTTAGAGAAAGCAAAAGGTGCCCCAGTAGAATTAGTCGTACCTTGTGAAGGTACCGGTTATGAAATTGGCGGTGTGAGCGTAATCAAAGGCGCAAGAAACCTTGAAAATGCGAAATTATTTGTGGATTGGGCGTTATCAAAAGAAGCGCAAGAGCTAACCTGGCAAAAAGGGGAAGCGTATTCTATTTTAACCAATAGCACCGCTGAGCAATCGCCTTATGCGCTCGATTTTAAATCCATTAATTTAATTAATTATGATTTTGACAAATACGGCTCAAGTGATTTACGTAAACGTTTGATCACCAAATGGGTTGATGATGTTAAATTAGCAAAATAATGATGTATACATAGCGAAATAATAGCTATTATATTATTTCGCTTTTTTCTTTTATGCGAGGTTGTATGAACGCAAATAAATTTCCTATTATCCAATCGGCTAACTTTTGGATAATTCTTGCTGTTATTGCATTTCTTCTTTTGCCTTCCCACGCTTTAGATTATGGCTTGTTTGAAAGTACAAGCGATGAATACCTCGGTGCAATGGGTTGGTCTTCGTTAAATATTACGGCATTATGGTTTTTACCGGTTCTTTTATACGGTTTGATGCCACTTCTTAAATTACCGAAGGATACGCAAGTGAAAGCAGAGCTTTATCTTGTTGCTGCAGCGACATTGTTTATCTTTGTCAGTGCGACAATTTATAAAGTCAGCATGGGTTATTCAGTGATTGTATTAATCGCGAGTTTAACCGCATTGGCGACGTTTTCTTTCGCTAAATTGAAAGTGATGCAAGGGGATAAATTTATTATTGCCTCTTTACTTTGCATTATCTTATTAATTTTCTTCTTCATCGTTTATCCAACATTGGCAATCTTTGTTTCAATGTTCTATGACGGCGATACCTTTGCACCGCAACAAGTGATGCGAATTCTGACTCAAAGCTATATTGTACGTGTGATTAGTAACTCGTTATTCTTATCTGGCTTTGTAGGTATCGTATCAACGATTTTCGGTTTGGCATTTGCACTTTATACCACCCGTATTGCTCGTAGAACGGCATTCATTGGTAAAATTTTCTCTATTTTACCAATCGTTACCCCTCCATTCGTTGTTGGCTTAGGGGTAACATTAATGCTTGGTCGTTCTGGTTATGTGACTGAGTTCTTAGCTTCAATATTTGGATTTGAGAACCACAACTGGTTATACGGTTTTAACGGAATTGCCATTGCGCAGATTCTGGCTTTTGCACCGATTTCATTTATGATTTTAGATGGGGCATTAAAATCTGTTCACCCATCAATTGAAGAAGCGTCTTATACCTTACGTGCAAATCGTTACCAAACTTTCTTCAATATCATCTTCCCATTACTACGTCCGGCATTGGCAAACTCATTCTTAATCGTGTTTATCCAATCCTTAGCGGACTTTAGTAACCCATTAGTATTAGGTGGTAGCTTTGACGTCATCGCGACACAAATCTACTTCTATATCGCAGGCTCACAATTAGATTATGCTTCAGCAAGTACCTTAGGTTCGATGCTTTTAATCTTCTCATTAGCCGTATTTATCATCCAATATATTTGGATTGGTAACCGTTCTTATGTGACCGTTTCAGGCAAATCCTATCGTGGTGATGTACAAGATTTACCAACCGGCTTGAAATACACCATCATCGGTATGCTTGGCTTCTGGGTACTCTTTAACTTAGCGTTATACGGCAGTATTTTCTACGGTAGTTTCACCGTGAACTGGGGGATTGATTACACTTTAACCTTGAAAAACTATGCGATGTTATTCGGCCAAGGTTTAAGCGATGGGGCATGGCCATCATTGATTAATACTTTAATCTATGCAGGAATTGCCGCACCATTGACCGCACTTTTCGGTTTATTAATTGCGTATATTGTGGTGCGTAAAGATTTCCAAGGTAAAAAATCTCTTGAGTTCTTAACCATGCTTTGCTTTGCCGTACCAGGAACAGTAGCTGGGGTATCTTATATTTTAGCCTTTAACAATGCACCGCTTTACATTACGGGTACTAGCATCATCGTGATCATCTCAATGGTCATGCGTGATTTACCAATCGGTATGCGTGCAGCCATTGCAGGTCTTGGTCAATTAGATAAATCACTCGATGAAGCGTCTCTTTCTTTAAAAGGTAGCTCATGGAAAACCTTGTGGTTTATCGTTTTACCATTGTTAAAACCAGCTTTACTTTCTGCATTGGTCACCAGCTTCGTTCGTGCGATGACCACCGTGAGTGCGATTATCTTCTTAGTCACCGCTGATACACGTGTGGCAACCGCGTATATTTTAAACCGTGTAGAAGACGGTGAATATGGTGTTGCGATTGCATACGGTTCGATTTTAATCATCGTGATGATGGCCATTATTTTATTCTTTGACTGGATTGTGGGTGATACCCGAATTTCCCGTTCTAAAGCGAAAAAAATGAATTAACTCGTTAAGTTGTAGGTAAATATTATGAGTAATAATGATTTCTTAGTATTAAAAAATATCACCAAATCTTTTGGTAAATCCACAGTCATTGATAATTTAGATTTAACCATTAAACGTGGCACCATGGTGACCTTATTAGGGCCATCTGGTTGTGGTAAAACCACTGTGTTACGTTTAGTGGCAGGCTTAGAAAATCCAACTTCAGGTCAAATTTTTATTGATGGTGAAGATGTAACCAAATCATCTATTCAAAATCGTGATATTTGTATCGTATTCCAGTCTTACGCATTGTTCCCGCACATGAGTATCGGTGATAACGTCGGTTATGGTTTGCGTATGCAAGGCGTGAGCAAAGAAGAGCGCGCTAAACGTGTAAAAGAAGCGTTAGAGTTAGTTGACTTAGCGGGGTTTGAAGATCGTTTTGTGGATCAAATTTCGGGTGGTCAACAACAACGTGTGGCATTAGCACGTGCGTTAGTGTTAAAACCAAAAGTATTACTTTTTGATGAACCATTAAGTAACTTAGATGCAAACTTACGTCGTTCTATGCGTGAAAAAATCCGTGAATTACAACAAAGTTTAGGTATTACCTCACTTTACGTAACGCACGACCAAACCGAAGCATTTGCGGTGTCCGATGAAGTTATCGTCATGAATAAAGGTAAAATCATGCAAAAAGCCCCGGCTAAAGAGCTTTATTTGCGTCCAAACTCTTTATTCCTTGCAAACTTCATGGGCGAATCGAGCATCTTTGAAGGTAAATTGGAAAATAACACCATTGACGTGAATGGCTATAAATTGCCATTAAGTAATGCAGCACAATTTAATTTACCAGATGGAGAATGCTTAGTAGGAGTACGTCCGGAAGCGATTTACTTAAAAGCAGAAGGCGAGGCAGCACAACAATGCGAAATTAAGAGTGCGGTCTATATGGGTAATCACTGGGAAGTGGTGGCAATTTGGGCAGGCAAAGAATTGCTCATTAACACCAAACCTGAAGACTTCAATGCTGATCTGAAACAAGCTTATGTGAATTTCTCAGAACAAGGTATTTTCTTGCTGAAGAAAGAGAAATAATATCAATCTAAAGGCGTATGGAAACATACGCCTTTTCTTTTAAAACCCTTTCAAAACTGACCGCACTTTTCTTCTCATTTTTATTTTTTCTAATAGATCTGTATAATATTTGCCCTTTGAATATAAACGATTGAAGGAGAAAAGCATGATAAAACTAGATACTTTGCCGCAATTTTTTCGTAATAAAGTCGAGGAAAATGATGCCTTTGGTCTTGTGGAAGGGCTGTGTCAATTATTACGTAGTAGCCCTACAGAAAAAATTCCTCCAACCTTGCATTTGTTTAAGTTTATCTTAAAGAATGATAAAGAATTAGGCTGTTCTGTTTCGAAATTATTATGTGGTTGGTTATGTGGTTTACGTCTTTACCCGTTGTTTATTAGTAGCGGTATTCTTACACGTGGCGGTTTTGGACAGGAAATGAAAACGCGTATTTATGAGCGTTTTAACCCCTCTTTTAAAGATATTAATGATTTGCGTGATATTTTTTATTTATTGTTTAGCGATAAAAATGATGCACGTTGGATTGATGCCGTTCCTTTAAAAACGTGGCGAGGCGTATTTGGCGTTTTAACCCGTTATACAGAACAAAAAGATCGGGAACGTTTAAAAAATCATATTGAAAGTGAAGGGCTATTTGCCATTGAGATGCTTTCAATTTGGATTGCGGCTGAAGATATGGATCCTGAACTGATGCGAATGGAACCCTCTCTGTTGAATGCTGATTCACCTTTTGTGGCATTGCACCATGAAGTGCTGAATTGGTTACAGGCGCGCCGCCAATCAACCGTTTTTGATGATAGCCATTTGCAGGTAATGTTTAGCCAATGTAAAAAATTGGTTGAGCGTTTGCAAAAACGTGGGGCAGTGGTGGGCTCTTCCTTAAATACAGCGTATTTATTGGAGCGTCTTTCTCAGACCTTAGAACGATTAGAAACCTTGATGGCGATTTTTGTTTCAAATCGCTATTTACCACGCCGAATATTGTTATTAACTGGCTGTTTTGCCCGCGCAGCAGCAGAAAAACATAGCATCACCCGATTATGGAAACAAAGCTCAAGATTAGTTTCACGTAGCATTACCCAAAATGCGGGTGACCACGGCGAGCACTACATTACGCGAGATAAAAAAGAGTATTGGGCAATGTTTTATTCTGCGGCAGGTGGTGGAGTATTAATTGCACTGATGGCGCTATTTAAAATCTATCTAGGTAGCATTATTGATGACAAAGTCTGGAAAGGGATTGCCGAAGGCTTAAATTACGGCTTAGGTTTTATGGTGATCTTTATGTTGCATTTTACGGTAGCGACGAAACAGCCAGCCATGACTGCAGCCCGTTTTGCTGAGGCTGTTGAGAAAACGCCTCAAGGTAAAAGCGTCAATATGAAATTAGCCCAATTATTAGTGGATGTATTTCGTTCTCAAAGTATTGCGGTGCTAGGTAATGTGCTCATTGCGATGGGATTGGCAGCATTGATTGCGTTTTGTTACCAATATAAAACAGGTGAGCCATTGATGAATGCTGATCAAATCGCTTACCAGTTGCATAGTATTGATCCTTTTGCGGGAACCTTATGGTTTGCAGCCATTGCGGGTGTATGGTTATTCTGCTCCGGGATTATTTCGGGCTATTTTGATAACCGCAGCAATTATTTGAACATGCGTATGCGTTTAACCCAACATCCGTTATTGAAAAAATTAATGTCTGAGAAATCTCGCGTTAAATTTGCTAATTATATGCATGAGAATTATGGTTCGCTTATTGGTAACTTCTGTTTTGGTATGTTACTTGGGCTTACCGGTTTAGTGGGATATTTAACTCATCTCCCGTTAGATATTCGTCATGTTGCATTTTCATCAGCGAATTTAGGATATAGTGCAGTCAGCGGACAATTTGCCTATCCATTCTTTTTACAATGCATTGCTTTTGTGTTGCTGATTGGTTTAGTGAATTTAATAGTCAGTTTTTCATTAACACTTTGGGTCGCACTGCGCTCTTTAAATACGGAAATTGACAGCTGGTGGGCAATTTGGCATGAAGTTTGTCAAATTGTGAAAAAACGACCATTGAGCTTATTTTTTCCCGTTCAATTAGATAAATAATCGTCTTAAGTGCGGTCAAAAATATCAACGTTTTTGACCGCACTTTCTTTTCGGCAAATTTAATTTGCGTTATTATGTTGCTCATCTAATGCTATAACTTTATGAATTATTCTAATGAAACCCACATTTCTTGAACTTCGTCACCTAAGAACCTTGCTTGCTTTAAAGGAAACGGGCAGCGTCTCGATGGCGGCAAAACGTGTTTATTTAACACAATCGGCACTTTCTCATCAAATTAAATTAATGGAAGAGCAATTCGGTTTACCTCTTTTTGAGCGTAAAAGTAATCCATTGCGTTTTACTGCTGCAGGCGATCGTTTGATTCGTCTTGCTAATGAAATTCTTCCGAAAGTGATTGATGCAGAACGTGAGCTCGCACGCGTAAAACACGGTGATGCAGGGCAGTTAAGAATTGCAGTAGAGTGTCATACCTGTTTCGACTGGTTAATGCCAGCGATGGATGAGTTTCGTCAGCATTGGAGTCTAGTGGAATTGGATATCGTCTCAGGTTTCCATACCGATCCTGTAGGATTGTTATTGTCTCATCGTGCAGATTGGGCGATTGTGTCAGACGTTGAACAAAATGATGATGTTTTGTTTAAACCACTGTTTTCTTATGAAATGGTGGGGATTTGTTCTAAAGATCATCCATTAGCGAATAAAGAGGTTTGGCAGGCGGAAGATTTTGCTGAGGAAACTTGGGTAACCTATCCCGTGCCTGATGATATGTTAGACTTATATCGTCAAGTGTTGAAACCGAAAGGTATTAATCCGCCACGTCGTACAACAGAGCTAACGATCGCCTTGATTCAGTTAGTGGCAAGTCGTCGGGGTATTGCCACTGTGCCTTATTGGGCGGCATTGCCTTATTTAGAAAAAGGGTATGTGGTGGCACGCAAAATTACAGAAGAAGGGTTGTACAGTAACCTTTATGCAGCAATTCGTAAAGAAGATGCCAATTTAGCTTATATCGAAGATTTCCATCAAACAGTAAAAGCACAAAGTTTTTCGACCTTACCTGGTTTGTCTGTTTTAGCGTTGTAGTAGGTCAATATGTCAGAAGTGGTGACAGAAAATCCCATCAAAGCCGCAGCAAAAGCGGCATTTCCTTACAGCATGCCAATGCTTGCCGGCTTTTTATTTTTAGGCATTGCATATGGCATTTACATGAAAGCACTTGGATTCGGTGTTTGGTTCCCTGTTACAATGGCAGCACTCATTTATGCGGGCTCCGTTGAATTTATTGCTGCTGCAGCATTAGTCATGCCTTTTTCGCCTTTAAGTGTCGCATTAGTTACGCTGATGGTAAGTGGTCGTCAGATTTTTTATGCCATTTCCATGTTAGAAAAATATGGTGCTCAAATTGGGAAAAAACGTTGGTATTTAATTAGTACTCTAGTAGATGAAAGTTTTTCCCTGAACTATATGGCGAAAATCCCCGATCATTTAGATAAAGGCTGGTACATGTTCTTTGTTAGTTTTTATCTGCACGTTTATTGGGTCGTCGGTGCGGGATTAGGCAACCTATTTGGTTCAATCATACCTTTCGATTTAAAAGGGGTAGAGTTTGGGATGACCGCACTTTTCCTCGTAATCTTTGCTGAAAACTGGCTAAAAGAAAAATCTCATGAAAGCTCATTATTAGGTTTAGGCGTAGCTTTTGTATCGCTGTTAATTGTTGGGAAAGAACACTTTTTAGTGCCAACGCTAATCAGTATCTGGATTCTATTAACGGTACGACGTCCTAAACTTTCATCTAAATTGGAGGCACTGAAATGACATTGATGGAACAAATTATCACCATTGTGATTTGTATTTTGTGCGTACAATTTACCCGCTTATTGCCTTTCTGGATCTTTCCTGCCAATCGTCCTATTCCAGAGTATATCCGTTACCTCGGCAAAGTATTACCCGCCGCGATGTTTGGGATGCTAGTGGTGTATTGCTATAAAAATGTGGATGTCTTGAGTGGGTATCATGGCTTGCCTGATTTTATTGCCGGTGCTTTAGTGTTGGGATTGCATTTTTGGAAAAAGAATATGTTTCTTTCCATTTCAGCAGGTACGATTTTTTATATGTTTTTAGTGCAAAAAATCTTTATCTAAGCGAATGTTGAGTGAAATAAAAATTTCTTGATGTTGCAATCGGTTGCCTTTATTTCGCCTCTTTCTCTTGTATCCAAAATCTTTTATGATGCTATTTTAACCATTGCTGAAGGAGAGATTTATGGAATTTGATTTCATTGAATTACTAGGTTATATGGCAACATTCTTTGTAGCCGCCTCTTTTTTATTCAAATCCATTATTCACTTAAGAATTGTAAATACCATTGGAGCAGTACTCTTTGTGGTTTATGGTTTGATGAAAGGTGCTTATCCTGTAGCAATTCTAAACGCATTCTTAGTTTTCGTTAATTTATACCAACTTTATCGTTTGAAAAAAGAGCAACCTGCATCAAAAGTGCTTAAATAATTGACCGCACTTTTCTTCTATTTACCCCACATTTGATATAACGCAATCACCAGTGGCATAGTAAACATACAAAGCAGCGTCGTTATCCCATAAATGGCGCTGGCTTTTTGTGGATTGTTGTTATAAATCACCGCCATTTGTGTCACTGTCGAAGCTGAAGGACTCGTGGTCGCAAGAAAGCTAATCAACACAATCACTTCACCGTTTTCAATCCAATGTACAAAGCCAATGAGCTTTATTAATACCAACAATACAAGCGGAATAACCAATAAGCGCAATAGTGTGACTAAATAAATGCGCTTAGATGAAACAATGCTTTTTAATGGAATTGCGGCAATTAACATACCCGCAACAAGCATGGCATTCGGACCAATAAACAAGCCAATGGAAGACAGCGTGCCATTGATAATGTTTGGCAACTTAATTTGGAAGGCAAACAAAAATGCCCCGATGAGAATTGACCAAATATTGATATTTTTGGCAATCGTCTTCAGCGATAAATTTCCTTTTCCTACAATAATCAAACGGCAATGTGTCCAAAATAGAAAGGTTTGTACTACGATAAAACAGCTTGCGTAAATGACCCATTCTTTACCAAATAGCGACATCACAATCGGAATAATTAAGTTGCCAGAATTGGAATAAATGGAAGTGGCGTGCTCAATAGGATCAAGGTTTAATAGGCGCTTTAATAAACTGCCAATAATAATCAGAATACCCTGAAGAAACACGGCCATAAGTAGTGAAAGCTGCAAACCTTGTAGAATTTCAGGTGTGTAATCAATTTGAAAGGCTTCAATCATCACCGCTGGACTGATGACATAAAGTCCAATAATGGAAAGCAGCTTGCTATCTTCTGATTTTAATAATTTTGATTTAACCAACCCATAGCCAATAAGTACAATGAGTGTCAGTTCAATAATTTTAGTGCCGAGTAAAAAAGTGATATCCATAGTGAATCTTGATAAGAAAAGTTGTGGATATTAAACAATAGATAAAAGAAAAGGGCAAAATAATTTGCCCTTTAAATTGATTTAGGTTATTCCCACTCGATAGTTGCTGGGGGTTTTCCGCTAATGTCATATACGACGCGAGAAATGCCGTTCACTTCATTGATGATGCGGTTAGACACTTTGCCTAATAAATCATAAGGCAAATGAGCCCAATGAGCGGTCATAAAATCGATGGTTTCTACTGCACGTAGTGAGATAACCCAATCGTATTTACGGCCATCGCCCATCACACCTACAGATTTCACTGGCAAGAATACGCTGAAGGCTTGGCTGGTTTTTTCATACCAACCACTATTGCGTAATTCTTCGATAAAGATCGCATCCGCACGGCGTAATAAATCGCAGTATTCTTTTTTCACTTCGCCTAATACACGGACGCCTAAACCAGGGCCTGGGAATGGGTGGCGGTTGATCATTTCAGCCGGTAAGCCTAATGCTAAACCGATTTTACGTACTTCATCTTTAAATAATTCACGTAAAGGTTCAACTAAACCAAGTTTCATATAGTCTGGTAAGCCACCTACGTTGTGGTGTGATTTAATCACATGTGCTTTACCTGTTTTGCTTGCTGCAGATTCGATTACGTCAGGGTAAATTGTACCTTGTGCCAACCATTTTACGTTAGTGAGTTTTTTCGATTCATCATCGAATACATCAACGAATACTTTACCGATAATTTTACGTTTCGCTTCAGGATCAGATACGCCTGCAAGCTCGCCTAAGAAACGGCTTTCAGCATCAACACGGGTAATGTTCAAGCCAAATTTATCGCCAAACATTTCCATGACCTGATCGCCTTCGTGTAAGCGGAGTAAACCGTTATCCACGAATACGCAGTGTAAGTTTTTGCCGATAGCACGGTGTAAAAGTAATGCAACTACAGAAGAGTCCACACCACCAGATAAACCTAAAATCACTTCATCATCGCCCACTTGCTTTTTAATACGAGCAACGGCATCTTCGATAATGTTTTCTGCTGTCCATTTGGTTTCGCAACCACAAATGTTCACCACGAAATTCATCAATAATTCCAAACCTTTTTTGGTATGGGTTACTTCAGGGTGGAATTGTACGCCGTAGAAACGACGATTTTCGTCAGACATTGCCGCAATTGGGCAGGTTGGAGTCGTACCGGTAACTTGGAAGTTTTCAGGTAAACGCGTTACTTTATCGCCATGGCTCATCCATACATCTAATTTGCTATCGCCATCATTTAAATGAGCGAAAAGTGCGGTTGGATTATCCATTAAAACAGAAGCATAGCCGAATTCACGATGATCAGAGGTCTCAGTTAAACCACCAAGTTGCATTGCCATGGTTTGCATGCCGTAGCAAATACCCAATACAGGCACGCCAGCATTAAATACGTATTCAGGTGCACGCGGGCTGTTTTCTTCAGTGGTACTTTCTGGACCACCAGAAAGAATGATACCGTCTGGATTAAATTCACGGATTTGTTCTTCAGTCACATCCCATGCCCAAAGTTCGCAGTACACACCAATTTCACGCACACGACGTGCAATCAGTTGAGTATATTGTGAACCGAAGTCGAGGATCAGGATTTTATGGTTGTGGATGTTTGTCATTTATAATGCTCTTATTATTGATAATGTAGACGGTCAATTTTCGCCAAAACTTTGCAAAAATCAACCGCACTTTAAAATAACAAAAGGCGGGCAAAGCCCACCTTGCGGATTAGCCCATACGATAGTTTGGCGCTTCTTTAGTAATCGTTACATCATGAACGTGGCTTTCTTTAATGCCTGCACCACTGATTCGAACGAATTCTGCTTTCGTGCGTAATTCTTCGATGGTTGCGCAGCCAGTTAAACCCATGCAAGAACGTAAGCCACCCATTTGTTGGTGGATGATTTCTTTTAAGTAACCTTTGTATGGAATACGGCCTTCGATACCTTCTGGTACGAGTTTGTCTGCTGCGTTATCAGATTGGAAGTAACGGTCTGATGAGCCTTTCGCCATGGCACCTAATGAGCCCATACCACGGTAAGATTTAAATGCACGACCTTGGTAAAGTTCGATTTCACCTGGTGCTTCTTCAGTCCCCGCAAACATTGAACCAACCATCACACAGCTTGCGCCCGCAGCGATTGCTTTTGCGATGTCACCAGAGAAACGGATACCACCGTCCGCGATAACTGGAATGCCACGATCTTTTAATGCCGCAGCAGCATCTGCGATAGCAGTGATTTGTGGAACACCTACACCGGTTACGATACGAGTTGTACAAATTGAACCAGGGCCGATACCTACTTTCACTGCGCTTGCGCCTGCGTCTGCTAATGCGATAGCACCTTCAGCAGTCGCTACGTTACCCGCAACGATAGGTAAGTTTGGATATTTTGCACGAGTTTCACGAACACGTTGCAATACGCCTTCTGAGTGACCGTGAGAAGAGTCGATTAACAACACATCTACGCCGGCTTTCACTAAAGCATCAATACGTTCTTCGTTACCTGGGCCTGCACCTACAGCCGCACCGACACGTAAACGACCAAATTCATCTTTACATGCGTTTGGTTTTTGTTCCGCTTTTTGGAAGTCTTTAACGGTGATCATGCCTTTTAATTTGAAAGCATCATCTACTACAAGTACTTTCTCTACGCGGTTTTGATGCATTAATTCTAAAATTGTTTCACGGCTTGCACCTTCTTTTACAGTGACCAAGTCTTCTTTTTTCGTCATTAATTGTGAAACAGTTTTGCTTAAATCTTTTACGAAACGCGTGTCACGACCTGTGATGATACCGATTAAGTTATTTTCACCGTCTACAACAGGGTAGCCTGCGAAGCCGTTTTTCTTCACCATTTCAGCAAGCGCTGCAAGAGTTAAATCTGGCGAAACAGTTACTGGTTCAGAAACGATGCCACTTTCGAATTTTTTCACTTTACGAACACGGTCCGCTTGGCGTTCGATCGTCATATTTTTATGAATAAAGCCAATGCCACCTTCTTGTGCTAAAGAGATTGCTAATTTGGTTTCTGTGACAGTATCCATCGCAGCAGAAAGCATCGGAATATTTAAGTGAATTTCTTTGGTGAGTTGAGTTGAGAGGTTGGCAGTGTTCGGAAGAACAGTTGAATGAGCTGGGACGAGTAGAACGTCGTCAAAAGTCAGAGCTTCTTGTTTGATTCTAAGCATGGCAATATCTCGCTGTTAAAAGTTGTGTCAAAAAATATTGCGCCCGGATTATACAGATTTTTCATTTGGTTGAAAATGAATTTTTTCGCTTTTATGGTAAGATTTGCCAAGGTTTTTATAAGAAGGAATGAATATGTCATCGTTATTGGATTGCTTGTCTGATTGCCAACCTAAAGTGCGGTCAGATTTGATGTTGTTTTTAAATATTACGTCAAATGAATTTGCGCAAGAAATAGCATTATTGAGAGAATCGGGATTGAATATTCAAGAAGAAAATGATGTTTATCAGTTAGTGCCAGAAATGCCTTTGTTAAATCCGCAAACAATTTCGACCGCACTTTTCCCTTATTCTGTGTATTATCATCGAACCATTTCTTCAACAAATGAATTTATATCAAGACAAATTGAGCAATTAAAAAAAGGTGATTTGTGTTTGGCTGAATATCAAACAGCTGGGCGTGGGCGTCGTGGTCGCCAATGGCTTTCACCGTTTGCAGGGCAGTTAATTTTCAGTTTTTATTGGACTATCGATCCTAAAAAAGCATTGGATGGATTAAGTTTGGTGATTGGTTTAGCTATTGCAGAAGCGTTAAATGCGAAAGTGAAATGGCCAAATGATATTTTGCTTTCAGGGCGAAAACTAGGCGGCATCTTGGTGGAGATCATTAATCACAAGAATGGGTTGCTTAATTTAGTGGTTGGTATTGGGATCAATGTAAAATTGCCACAATCAACCAAAATTAGTCAGCCGTATGCACAATTAACCGAACAGGATCCTGATATAGATCGTGAGACGATCCTTGTTAAAGTGATTCAACGTATTTATTCTCGATTAGCTCAATTTGAGGAAAAGGGCATTGATGAGGAATTCATGCAACAATGGATAAACCATAATGAATTTTTTGGTGATGAAGTGAATGTCTTTACTGAACAAGGTGCGATTTCAGGTATAGAGCAGGGAATTGATAAGCGCGGTTATTTGAAAGTCATAACCGATGAAGGCGAGCGGTATTTTAATGCAGGAGAGGTTTCTTTAAGAAGGAAGTAAACAAAAAGTGCGGTCATTTTTGATCTGCACCCCAAAAGTTGGACTCAACAAACCAACAATTGAGGTGCAGATTTT